>Ga0076262_121_pt1 | contig 7177 bp, 9 predicted proteins | sample RifGroF2_FD_67749 | JGI IMG/M metagenome (GOLD analysis project Ga0076262, IMG submission 67749) | Parcubacteria (Nomurabacteria) bacterium GW2011_GWF2_40_12 | reverse complement strand
GAAGGCATTTTCAAATTTGTATATCCGTCGGCATTGGCGACTACTTGAGCGAAGATACCAGCCGAACGGCCGATTTTCGCGCCACCCATAGGTTTGATTTCAATATTGTAAACAAAAGTTCCAACTGGAATATTTTTAAGTGGAAGTCTGTTGCCTGGCTCCAATGGAGCTTTCTCGGAGACGATGAAGGAGCTTCCCGCTTTCACGGACTTCGGTAAAACTACGTATCTTTTCTCTCCATCTTTGTAAACAGCAAGCCCAATAAAGGCTGAACGGTTCGGATCGTATTCCACGGACTTTATTTTTGCTGGAATATCTTTTTTGTCATATAGAAAATCAACGAGTCTGTACAGACGCTTGTGTCCGCTACCCTTGTGTCTCATTGTGATGCGTCCTTGACTGTTTCTGCCTACGGCGCGCTTGAAACCATAAGTGAGGGACTTCAGTGGAGTGGATGTCGTAATAACTCCTCGATAGTTCACATTGGTCATCTGTCTTCTTGATTTACTTGTAGGTTTGTATGTTTTCATAAATAATTTGTCCCTACACCAGGTGTCTGCAATTCCTGACACCTGGTGTAGGGTCTATATAAATTCTATCTTTTCTCCTTTCTTTAAATAAACAAAGGCTTTGCGTCCACCGCCCCTTATCCCAACTTTACCTTTAGACATAATCTTTTTCCTGGGCACAGGGAGGACATTTACCTTGACAGGTTTTACTTTATAAAGTGCAAAGATAGCCTTCTTGATTTCTGTCTTGTTGGCATCGGCAGTGATATCAAAAGTATATACGTTCTGCTCCATAGCAAAACTTCCTTTTTCGGTCACTCTTGGATTTTTAATAATTGTTGTCATAATGATTTTAAATTTATATTTTGTGATTTTTGAAGACCGTAGTAGGGCTAAAAAATTACAAATTATAAATTTACCCCCTACTTTCTAAAAATTTTACTGCTTCTACCGGATTTTCTATTAAAAGATACTTGTGATTCAAAACATCCATTGGATTCAAATTTTGAAGGAAAACTATTTCTAGCTGTGGCAAGTTTCTGAAACTCTTTTCTGCTTCAACGTTACGTCCAGATAAAGCTGTCAAAACTCTGGCTTTTTTGGATTCTGCTAATGGTTTGAATCCGCTAGCTTTGGCTAAATTCTTCATAACACTCACGGCATCTTTGGTCTTGATTTTGGACAATGCGAGAGAATCCACAAAAAGTATTTCGTTGTCTTTCAATTTCTTGGAAAGCACAGAGAACAGAGCCTGAGCGCGCATTTTCTTGGAAATTTTCCTCTTGTAGTTTTTATCCGAGAGTGGACCGTGGGTTACTCCTCCACCGACCCAGATAGGGCTCCTGGTGGAACCGTGTCGGGCGCGTCCAGTACCTTTTTGTTTCCAAGGTTTCTTGCCTCCTCCACGCACTTCTCCTCTGTCTTTAGTATCAGCAGTGCCGGAGCGTTTATTGCTACGCATACCTTCCACTACTTGGTGCACCAAGTCCGTGCGCCACTTGGCAGCGAAAACTTTCGCAGGAAGACTTATCGTTCCCGCTTCTCCGCCCTTTTGGTCATATATCTTTGTTTGTAATTTTGCTTCTGCCATATTATCTGTTGATTATTTCCACTAAAGTTCCACGCTTCCCAGCGATAGCTCCCTTGATGAGCATCAGATTATTTTCTTTATCCACCAGGACAACTTTCAAATTTTTCTGGGTGATGCGGTCGGAACCCATTCTGCCTGCCATTCTCATTCCCTTCGGAACGTGGGTTCGGAGTCCTCCTCCGATACTTCCCGGCTCACGCTCGGAATGCTTCTGTCCGTGAGTTCTAGGTCCACCATGGAAACCATGACGCTTCACTACACCCTGGAAACCTTTACCCTTGGAAACACTCGTTACTTGTATCTTGTCTCCGGGAATAAAACTTGAAACATCAATCACTTCTCCTTCTTTCGCTTCATTTTTGTCGCTTGGTTTTAGCCTGAATTCTTTAAGAGTTTTATAGAAACCACCTTTCATTGCGCCCATTTCACCTTTCGTGATTCTTTCCTTTTTTTGCGCTCCGAAACCAACTTGAACTGAATCGTAGCCGTCTTTGGCTTTTTCAAAAACTCTCGTCACCGTTATTGGTCCAGCAGTTACCACAGTCACAGGGAAAACAGTTCCGTCTTCGGAAAAGTACTCCGCCATATTCTCTTTTGTTCCCAAAATGAATTTCATAAAATGAATTTAATCGCCATTCTTACATCATCTTCACATCAATATCGACTCCGGAAGGCAGCGTTAAATTGGTAAGGGCCTCAACGGTCTTCTGATTCGGATTTATAATATCAATCAATCTCTTATGCACTCTTATTTCAAATTGTTCTCGAGTGTTTTTGTAAATAAAAGAGGAACGATTGACTGTATATTTTTTTATTTCAGTTGGAAGCGGCACAGGACCCACAATAGTAGCATCATACCTAACTGCCGTATCCATAATTTGTTTGACAGACGCATCCAAGACCTTGCTCTCGTAAGCACGAACTCGGATACGAAGCACCACTTTGCCATCTTCCCCTGCACCCTTTTTAAGGGAAGTTTTTGACATCTTGGCCTTTTCCGTTTTTACTGATTTAGTAACGGCTTTTGGCTCTTTTGTTTTTGTATGTGCTGTTGTCATGGTGCTAAATCGTAATTTCTAATTCGTAATTATCCTAAGATCTTTGTGACAACTCCTGCACCTACAGTCTTGCCTCCTTCGCGAATGGCAAACTTCTGTGTCTCTTCGAGCGCGACCGGGGTAACCAGTTTAACTGTAATCTTCACTGTGTCTCCAGGCATAACCATCTCAACTCCTTCTGCGAGAGTCACATCTCCGGTTACATCTGTAGTACGAATATAGAATTGAGGTTTATAACCTTTAAAGAATGGAGTGTGTCGTCCGCCTTCTTCTTTTTTCAATACGTATATTTCGCAAGTAAAGTTGTCGTGCGGAGTCACAGTGCCCGGCTTTGCCAAGACCTGTCCGCGAGTAATGTCTTCTTTCTTCAAACCTCGTAGGAGGATGCCGGCATTGTCTCCAGCCATACCTTCTTGAAGATTTTTGTTGAACATTTCAATTCCAGTTACTGTTGTCTTTTGAGTAGGTTTGATACCGATGATTTCAACATCTTCACCAACTTTCACTACACCTCTTTCAATTTTTCCGGTAACAACGGTTCCTCGGCCTTCAATGGAGAAGATGTCTTCAACAGGCATAAGGAATGGCTTTGTTGTGTCTCGTTCTGGAACTGGGATATAAGTATCAAGAGCATCTACGAGTTCAAGAATTTTCTTTGCCCATTCATCATCAACGGACTTTGCTTCAAGACCTTTAAGAGCGGAACCACGAATGACTGGAGCATTTGCGCCGTCAAAGCCTTGTTTGGTTAGAAGTTCGCGAATTTCTTCTTCAACCATGTCAATCATATCTTTATCATCAACCATATCGCACTTGTTTAAGAAAACAATCATTTTAGGCACACCAACTTGCTTTGCAAGCAAAACGTGTTCACGAGTCTGTGGCATTGCTCCGTCTGTAGCAGCAACGACAAGAATAGCACCGTCCATCTGAGCGGCACCAGTAATCATGTTCTTGATGTAGTCTGCGTGTCCAGGAGCATCGATGTGCGCGTAGTGGCGGGCATCGGTAGCATACTCGTTGTGAGAAATGTTAATAGTGATTCCTCTTGCCTTCTCTTCTGGAGCGTTGTCAATCTGATCAACTCCGCGTAGACGAACTGTTTTTCCAGCCAAATTTAACACGTGCAGGATTGCAGCGGTCAAAGTGGTCTTTCCATGGTCGACGTGACCGATGGTGCCGACGTTAATGTGCGGCTTATCTCTCTTAAATTCTTCTGCCATAATATTATTGTTTAATAACCAAAACTCAGCATACGAGAACCAGTTGCTAAGACTTAGTTACTAACTTTTCCGCCTAGGGCGGGTTAAATTAACTAATAATTAAAAATACAATAGAAAAACTGCAGAAAGTGCAGTTGCCTAGATAATAGCAGAATTAGAAATAAAGTCAAATCCGTTTTATTTCCTTTTAGAGCTTAATTTGGAGTATTCATCCAATAAATTCTTCAGTTCACGAGCTTGCGCGTCAAACTTATTTTCTGTCAGTCTTCCTATTTCTTCTATAACTATAAAAGTGTTACTCAAATCAACACCAAATTTATAAAAACCCTCCTCTTTCAAGTCTTTTGGGCTTCGATTAAATTCTCTTGATCCTTCCTTCATGTAAAGTTTTAAGTAGTTTTTATTTTCTCGCAGCGATGATAGTCTCGGCGACATTGTTAGGCACGATGTCATAGCGGAAGAATTCCATTGTGAAGCCCGCGCGTCCTTCAGTCATAGAACGAAGGCCGGTCATGTAGCCGAACATTTCGGATAGAGGCACAATCGCTTTGATTACTTTATTCATTCCTCTGTCTTCCATTCCTTCAATGAGTCCACGCTTGGACGACAAGTTTCCGGTGACGTCTCCCATGAATTTATCTGGAGTGATGACTTCCACTTTCATCATCGGTTCCAAGATGACGGGGTTGGCTCGGCGACAAGCGTCTTGAATGGCCATAGAAGCAGCGATTTTAAACGCCATTTCATTGGAGTCCACTTCGTGGTAACTTCCATCCCAAAGTTCTACAGAAACATTTACCATTTTGAATCCAGCTAAAATTCCACGATCCAGTCCCTCTTTAAATCCTTTTTCACAAGGAGCAATGTATTCTTGCGGAATCACTCCTCCTTTGATTGTATTGATAAATTCGAAACCAAGAGATCTCTTTGTATTTTTAGGTAAATCTTCCAATTCTTCCTTAGTAAGCATTTCCATTGGTTTTACTTTTATCTTTACGTGACCATAGTTTCCACGTCCACCAGATTGCTTGATATATTTTCCTTCTGCATCAGCATTGCCAGTGATAGTCTCTCTGTAGGCTACTTGTGGTTTACCGACATTTGCTTCCACAGTAAATTCTCTTTTCATACGATCCACGATAATTTCCAAATGAAGCTCTCCCATTCCTGCGATAATAGTCTCCCCTGTCTCTTGATCAGTGGTAACTTTAAAAGTAGGGTCTTCTTGAGCAAGGCGATTAAGCGCCATACCCATTTTTTCTTGGTCAGCTTTTGTCTTTGGTTCGATGCGAAGTTGGATAACTGGCTCAGGAAATACAATTCTGTTTAATTCAATAGGGTTGTTTTCATCACATATAGTGTCTGAAGTAATAGTATCTTTCAATCCTACCGCTGCCGCAATTTCTCCAGCAAAAACTTGTTTCACTTCTTCGCGGTCGTTGGCATGCATACGCAAGATTCGCCCGATGCGTTCTTTGTTGCGAGTGCGCGGATTGTAAACATAACTTCCTGCCGTTAAGCTTCCAGAATAAACACGGAAGAAAATAATCTGTCCAACGAACGGGTCCGTCGCCACCTTGAAAGCAAGCGCCGCAAATGGTTCTGAATCAGAGGCACCACGAACGAGAGGTTCATCGGTATCCGGATTTACGCCTGGAATAGGCGGAATGTCTGTCGGAGCTGGCAAGTAATCCACCACAGCATCCAGCACAAGCTGTACGCCTTTGTTCTTTAAAGCAGAGCCGGCAAACACCGGGAAAATTTCATTGGCGATAACAGCCTTGCGCAGAGTCTTTTTCAAGACATCAATATCTGGGATGACTCCTTCTAAATATTCGGTCATCATCACTTCATCCGTCTCCACTATCTTTTCCACCAGTTCTCCATGGAATTTTTCTGCATCCGCTTTCAATTCTTCTGGAATTTCTTTTTCAATAACTTTATTGCCCATTTCTCCTTCAAAGTAATAGGCTTTCATTTTAAGCAAGTCTATTACTCCTTCGTGCTTTTCTTCAAGCCCGATGGGAATTTGCATTCGGACGGCCTTTTTTGTAAGTCTGTCTAAAATAGTCGTAAATGAATGTTCAAAGGATGCTCCTGTTCTGTCTAATTTATTTATAAAACAAACACGAGGAACTTTTGCTTCGTCAGCATAACGCCAGTTTGTTTCTGATTGAGGTTCTACTCCAGCGACTCCGTCAAATACAACTACAGCTCCATCGAGCACGCGAAGAGAACGCTTCACTTCTACTGTGAAATCAATGTGTCCAGGAGTATCAATAATATTAAAACGATGTTTTTTGCTCTTATCTTTTGGGTCCGCATAAGTCGGAGTCCAGAAACAAGTGACCGCCGCAGAGGTAATGGTGATGCCGCGTTCTCGTTCTTGTTCCATCCAGTCCGTAGTAGTCTCTCCGTCATGCACTTCTCCTATTTTATGGGAGACTCCAGTATAAAAAAGCACGCGTTCTGTCGTTGTCGTCTTACCTGCGTCAATGTGCGCAATAATTCCAATGTTTCTAACTTTTTCTAAAGGATAGTCTCGTTCCATAGTTGATTTTCTTGAGCGTAGCGATTAGAAAATCATTACCCTGTGAAATCCTCGCTTTGCGAGGAGGCCACAAAGTGGCCTATTTCACTGGGGTTAATAAATTACATTCACTCCGTTCATTAATTTATAAACAAAAAGCGCTCGATGCGCTTAAAACAATATATAACATAAAGCAACCTTTTGCAAACTAAAAATCCCCTTTCGGGGATTTTTAGAAGATAAGTTTTTAGTCAATTAACTATAAGATTGTTCTTCAACCAATTTATCCCAATCTATTCCAGACACCGTAGACCATTTTTTTAATTCAAGTTGCTGTTTTACTTTCTTTTTAACTGCATCCAACAAGGTCTGGGTCCCTTGTTCCAATCCAGAACCTTCATCTTTTAATTGATAATGTGCCTCATCTGCTAACCATTTTACAAAAACCTTAATAGCATCTAACTCTGCTGACCCCAATTTTCCAGCTCTTTGTAATTCTTCTGCGGTAATTGAACCATCAGTAATTTTTTCTACTAAACTTTTAGCTTGTTCTTTTCCAAAATCTTTATCTCCTGGCATATGTTTAATTCAAAATATTAAAAACCTAATAATATCCAAAGTATGCCCCCCCCGAGGCATGCTGTCAAGCAAGGATATTAAAATTACACATATGCGCGATAGCGTAAATATGTAAAGATGAGTTTTATTTAGTTAAACACACTCTCCTTCCCCGTGTAAGCCTTGGCAAGTTTGAAAGTTTTTAAGTG
>Ga0076262_124_pt1 | contig 8447 bp, 12 predicted proteins | sample RifGroF2_FD_67749 | JGI IMG/M metagenome (GOLD analysis project Ga0076262, IMG submission 67749) | Parcubacteria (Nomurabacteria) bacterium GW2011_GWF2_40_12 | reverse complement strand
AAATATTATGCAATCCGTATTGAGCGGTAACATTTCCAACGTCCACCTCTTCAATGGCCTTAACATACGCCAGAATCCCATCCATATCTTTCAGAATGGTCTTCTTTTCTTCTTCAGAAAGTTCAATTTTTACCAATTCAGCCAGTTTTTCAACATCTTTAATTTCCATACCAAAAAATTATAGCATAAAACCTCTCCCCCGTCCCCTCTCCATTTACCCAAATGGAGAGGGGTGCCTGAAAGGCGGGGTGAGGTAATTATTTTCCAATAAGAGCAGTGATCCTCTCTTCCACTGGCGGACGAAGGCGATGGCGGCCTGCATGTGGGCGGCGGCTTCCTTCAAACGAGAACCTTTCGGGTCAGAAATATACAGATGCGCGATGGCGCTTGATTGATGAGTCATAGGTTTACTATATTGAGAAATTTTACGTAGAGCATTCGCTAATCCTTCCGGATAGCGAGTCAGAAGCGCACCGGAGGCATCCGCCAGAAATTCTCGCTTCCTAGAGATAGCCAGTTGGATGAGCATAGCGAAAATAGGTGCCAAGATAGAAAAGACAATGCCGACAATCATCAGTATATTCCCCCCTCTATCATTATCTCTCCCCCTGCCGCCGCCAAAAAATAAATTACGTCTGAAAACATCGGCAACAATGGAGACAAAACCGACGAGTACCACAACCACAGTGGAAAGCAACATATCGCGGTTGCCTACGTGCGAGAGCTCGTGCGCGATGACGCCTTCCAATTCGGGTTTATCCAGGATTAAAAGGAGTCCGCTCGTCACCGCCACCACTGCGTGTTCTTTGTCCCTTCCGGTAGCGAAAGCATTCGGCGCCGGGTCTTCTATTATATACACCTTGGGCATTGGTAGTCCGGCCGTGATGGAAAGATTTTCTACTGTAGTATAAAGAGCGAAATGTTCTTCCCTTTTAGCCGCCTTGGCCCCAGAGAGCCTTAGAACAATTTTATCTGAAAACCAATAGGAAAAGACATTCATCAGAATGCTGAAAATAACAAAGAAATACAGAATGTCGGGGTTGTCGTAATAGAAGCTGAAGAACCAGCCTATCCCTATGACCACCACCAAAAACATGCTCATTAATAACCATGTTTTGGAAATATTTTTAGATTGTTCTGTATATAAAGTTGTCATGATTGATTTTAAAGGAATAAAATGACTATTAAAATCATCACCCAGTGAAATAAAAATCTTTTAGATTTTTCCTTGAGCAAAGCTCAAGTATTTCACGGGGTAGGAAAATTATAGTCGCGAAGCTCCTTAATTTTCACTAGAATTTCACTTCAACATTTTTTTGCGCTACATCGTCGTCAGCCAGGTCAAAGAATTCCATCTGAGAGAAATTAAATATTTTAGCAACGATATTGCCAGGGAAACTTTCTACCGAAGTGTTCAGGTCGCGGACATTGCTGTTATAAAATCTGCGCGCCGCTTGAATTTTGTTTTCCGTATCGGAGAGCTCATTTTGCAAGGCCAAGAAATTCTGATTGGCTTTCAAGTCCGGATACGCTTCCGCGATAGCAAAGACGGATTTAAGAGCGCCAGTAAGCATATTCTCAGCTCCCGCCTTGTCGGATAAATTATTCCCCGCCCCCATGGCTGCGCTGCGCGCCTTGGTAACATTTTCAAAAGCAGAACTCTCGTGTGTCGCATAGCCTTTGACGGTATTAACCAAGTTAGGAATCAAATCGTATCTTCGTTTCAACTGTACTTCAATATCCGCCCAGGCTTCCCTGGTACGATTGCGAAGAGAAATAAAACGATTAAACACATAAACAGCCCATAAAACTACCACTCCTAAAACGATAAAAAAGTATTTCATATAACTTTATTTAATTAAATAATAATCTGAGACTCCTTTAATTATAGCACAAAATCTCATCTTCCCCCTCTCCTTTCAGGAGAGGGTTGGGGTGAGGTTATTTTTTCTTCTGAGTCTCTTCCACAAGCACTAATAGCGGAGAAGCCAGGAATATTGAAGAATAAGTGCCGAAGAACATCCCGGCAGTAAGCATCAGAGCGAAATATTTAGTGGATTCCGGTCCGAAGAATACGAGAGCTAAGAGGACCAAGATAACGGTCATAGAAGTGGCGATAGACCTAACGAATGATTGGTCCAGACTACTACCGACTATTGTTTTGAAATCTGTCTGCCTGTTGTCGTTTTGTTCTTTGGAATTTTCTCTTATGCGGTCAAAAATAACAATCGTATCGGAAACAGAAAGACCCAAGATAGTGAGAACCGCCACCACGAAAAGCGTATCCAGCTCCGCGCCATAGAAGTGGGAAAGTAACGCAAAGATTCCGGAAGGAATAATGACATCGTGCAGTAAAGCCACCACCGCTATCAATCCATATTTCCAAGATGAAACTGGCTTACTCACTTTTCTGAAAGCAAAAGCGATAAAGCAAATGATAGCGAGAGATACCAGTATCACTGAGATAATGGCTTTCCTTGTAAGTTCTGCCCCCACAGATGGACCGATAGAATTAAAATTTGTTTCTTTGGCTTCATTTTTTTCACCACCGGAGAGCGCCTGCAATAGCAGAAGGTGTTCATTCTCATCCAAGTCGCGAGACTTTATGATGTATCCCTTATCCCCTGTTGGTTGAAGCAATACAGAACCGATGTTTAATTTTTCAATTACGGGCGCTAAATCTTCTTTGGCTGGTCTGTCGTTCTCATAGGCTACTTCCGTTAAGGCTCCACCCTTGAAATCAATACCGACGTTGAAACCGAAGTAAAACATTGAAATAATAGAAAGGAGAACCAGTACAGCTGATATGGAGAGAAATATTTTTTTGTATTTTACGATAAACATATAAATTATTTTACTTTACCGCTTGATAAACCGCTGGAAAACATAAATCTGGTAAACTTATTTTCTTTCATAAAGGACAACAGCGACAAGAACACCTTGCTGATAATAATGGCTGAAAACATTGAGATTACAACCCCAATACCTAAAGTCAAAGCGAAGCCTTTGATAAGCGAAGTTCCGAACCAGAATAAAATGATAGCGGTGATGATGGTGGATAAGTTAGAGTCGCGGATAGAAGACCAAGCCCGGGTGAAACCGGCAGATACTGCGTCAGCAATACTTCTACCTGCATGCAATTCTTCTTTTAAGCGTTCAAAAATAAGGACATTCGCATCCACAGCTATCCCCATAGAGATAATAAACCCAGCAATACCGGCGGTGGTCAGAGTAACAGGAATTAATTTAAATAAAGAAAGCACGATAATGGTAAAAATACTTAGAGACAAAACCGCCACCACACCCGGCAACCTGTACCACAAAATCAAGAATAGGGCGATTAGAGCAAACCCGACAATTCCCGCTTTTACTCCGGCGGAAGTAGCACTATCTCCCAAGCTCGCGCCGATGGTTTGCGTAGAGAGAAGAGATATTGGCACTGGTAGAGCGCCGGAATTAAGCCTGCCCACAAGCTGTTTCGCTTCAGTGGGAGTAAAGCTACCGGAAATCACAGCCTGACCGTTGGGAATTTCTTCTCGCACGACAGGAGTGGAGATGGGAGCGCCGTCCAGATAAATAGCCACCATTTTGCCGATGTTGCTTTTAGTGATTTGGGCGAAAAGTTTCGTTCCCGTGTCGTCAAACTGTAAGCTTACTTTCGGTTCGCGAGTATTTGTATCAAATTCCAAAGTTGCCTTTTTTAAATATCTCCCGGTGAGCTCAGTGGGGACGAACTGGGAATCCAAGCTCAGCGTCACTTGTCCATTTTTATCTACGGTCGCTTTCTGAGGGGTGCCTTCTGGGGCCTCAATTTTAAATTCCAAGAGAGGAGTCTTTCCTATCATATCTACCGCTTGTTTGACATCCGTCACTCCTGGCAGGTCAACTATCAGCTGTTCGTCTGCTCCGGAAACAAATCCGCTGTGCTGTACTTGCACTACCGGCTCGGAAACTCCGAAAATATTTATACGTCGTTCTATAACATCGCGAAGCGCATTCATAGAATCCCCCACTTGACCCGCTGGAACCGAAGAAATATCGGCTTTGTATGTCAGGTGAGTGCCTCCGGATAGATCTAAGCCCAAACGAAATGGATGAGTCTTAAAAAATGACCCCGCTCCTTCAAAATTTTTATTTAATTTAGGTTCTGATTTGAAAACAAAGAGAGCTACCGCCCCGCTCAAAACCAATATTGTTAAAGCTAAAATTATCTTTTTTGTCATACTGTGTCGGTATTGTATACGTTTTTTGCCAAATATGCAACTAAATAAGAAATCCCAGCGCCCAAGACAAACCCACCCAAAATATCAACCGGGAAGTGCACTCCGGCGACAATACGCGCCAGGCCAATCAGTAAAGCGAATATTATAAAGACATAGCCTGCCTGCGCAGGCAGGCCTGCTTTTTTGTGTATTAAAAAAATAGCTATAGCTAAAGCCATAAAGAAAGTCGCGTGCCCGGAAGGAAAGGCGAAGCCAGTAGCCGAACCAAGAACTTGGACATTGGAAAATTCCACGAATGGACGATTGGTATGAATTAAAATAAGCAACTCCGGAGGAAGCAAAAACCAAAAATAATTCTCTCCAAGATTTGCGACCCGCCTGCGCGGGCAGGAAAAAAAGCAAAAACAATCCCGCTAATGTTATCACGACATACGGCAAAGTCTCCGCGGTAAAAACAATCACCTTGTCAAAGGTTACTGACTGATGCGCTAAGTTATTAAAAAAGAAAAAGATATCATTGTTCATACTATTTTTCCCCTACACCTGGTGTCGGGGTGTGGATAACTTCGCCACTGTTAATACATTATTGAGGAGCATCGCGACTGTCACTGGGCCGACTCCTCCCGGTACAGGGGAAACGTATCCCGCCACGCCCTTCACCGATTCTAAATCAACATCGCCGACAATACTACTCTCAATTTCTGAAGTACCCGCATCTATCAACACCACGCCTTCTTTTATCATATCACCCGTAATAAATTTCCCCTTTCCTAGACCGGAAATTATAATATCCGCTTGTTTAATGAGTTCTTCTTTATTTTCTGTTTGACTGCTTATCGGTATCGGATGTAAATTTTTATGATGAAGTAAAGATGTAACTGGTTTGCCCACCAACATCCCCTGTCCTAAAACAACTATCTTTTTATTTTTTAAATCAAAATCTAAAGACTCAAGGATGTTTACGCACGCTAGAGCTGTGGGAAAAGCTAAATCACTTTTTTCTTCATAATTCATATAAAATTTTTCACTCGCTGTTTTACCCAAACAATCCACGTCTAAATGAGAATCAATGCTATTTAGCACCCTTCCTCTATCTATATGTTTGGGTAATGGTAATTGAACAATTATCCCGCACATATCTTTCATATTGTTTAAAACATTTATCTCTCTTACCAAGTCATCGGTAGTAATAGACTCCGGGAAATTGGCCTGATAAAAAGAAATCCCAACGGCTTCCGCGGTACGTTCTTTCATCTGCACATATTGGACGGAAGAAAGGTCTTCCCCCACCAATACATCGCAAAAAATCGGCTTAAAGGGAAGCAGAGCAACTTCTTCTTTTACCTTTTCTAAAATCTCATCTCTTATTTTTCTTCCATCTATTATAGTCATAATTTTATTTATAAAATTTTCCCGCAAATCTCCCCCTGCTAAGGGGGAGTGCCCGAAGGGCGAGGGGGTCTAGTCTCCTACACTCCTAAAAACTCATTTTGCATATCATCCCGATGCGCACTCCTTCCATATTTACGCATACTCATAAGAATACCTAAGCCCGCAAATTCAGTCAACATATGCGAACCTCCATAACTCATAAAAGGCAGAGGAATACCGGTCACCGGCATAAGTCCGAGATTCATTCCTATGTTAATTATAATATGACCCATAAAAAATATGGCGATGCCCATACCGAAAAGTATTTCAAAATTTGACGCGCCTAAAGATGCGGAATACAGGATACGCCAAATCACCAAAACATAAAGCAAAAGAATCAAGAACGAACCGATAAAGCCCCACTCTTCGGAGAAGGCGGCGAAAACGAAATCAGATTCTGCCACTGGTAAGAATTTCAACCTTGACTGTGTCCCGAACCCGAGCCCCTTGCCCAATATTTGTCCCGAACCCACGGCGATGGTTGATTGAAAGACGTTGTATCCTGTCTTGTGTATATCCGCTAGTGGATTAATGAAATTATAAATACGGGCTTTTTGATAGGGGGCAAAAGCGAAAAACCAAAGCGAAGCGAAAATAACAACGCCGGAGAGTAAAACCAAAAATAGATGTAATTTAGAAATCCCGGAGACGAGCACCATCCCCAGCCAGATGAAAAGAATAATCATCGCTGAACCGAAGTCCGGCTGAAGCAAAACTAAAACAAGAGGCAGGAGCGCATAAAGCCCGGAAATGAAAATGTGCTTGATATCCCGGATTTCCACATGACGCCGGGAGAAATATTTGGCCAAGACCAATACCAATGCCAATTTCATAAAGTCCACCGGCTGAAAAGAGAAAAAGCCGAAATTAAACCAGCTTTTGTTTTCATTAAAAATACTACCTAAAATAACCAGAGTAAGGAGAGCGGCGCACATACCTAAAAATATGACCACCAGCACATCCGTGCGTTTTAGAAAACGAAAATCAATAAAAGAAAATATGAAAAATACGGCGAGGGATACCAGCACCCAGATTATTTGTTTACTGAAAAAGTAATTCGTGTCCTCAAGAGAAGAAAAGGACTTCATAGTAGCGAGTCCACCCGCTATTATCGGTATAATAAAGGCTACCAGGAGCCAGTCTATTCTTTTAAGAGCTTTTTCTGCCATCCCAGTACTAAAATTTTAATTAATAATCTTTATCTTTATGTCTCGTAATCAAAAATTTAGTACGGGACAAGTAGCGTACTATTCCAACTTAGCGGAGAAAATATCATACATCGGAATTATCTCTTGTTCTACGACAACCCCAGGCAACGCCTCCGGCCAAGTGAAATTGATATCGGAACTCTGGAGTGGAGATAATTTGTTCAAATAAGTGCGACTGGTGGAAATAGCATTGCCACTTCCGTCATAGAGAATGGCTATCACTCCCACATTCGGAATGGTAAAAAGAGAATTGTTTTTTACAACGGCAGAAAGCTTGGGGGAAGTATCTACGTCTTTCAACTCTATGTCGGAGACGAGAATTTTCAACTGGCTGATTTTGTTCTCTGGAACCTGGAGCCAACTTGGCTTTCCGGTGAATTCAAAAGTTGAATAAACAGGAATTGAATTGCCTATGTCTATCCCCGGCTCAAAGACTACGAAATTCCCTCCTGGAGGAATGAAGGTGCTCCCCTCGCGTTTGCCGATATAAATGTTGTTCTTGTCGGCAAAACGAAATCTGTAATTTACTTTTTGAGCTGCAGTGTTTTTATTGTGGTTTACGATGTACGCGACTGCATTGTAACGCCCTGGTATTACTTTAAAGGCTCTGGACCAAAGTATGGAAACTTCATTTACTTTTGTAGGGTCCGCATTCAAGCACGAACCTCCACTATCTATGCCTGTTTCGTCTCCATTTTGCTTGAGGTCAAAACAAGTCGGCGCTTTGTTTAATCTCGGGTAGATTATCAGAAATCCAAAGACTGAAATAAATAAAAGGAGGACAATCACATAAAAAATTTGTCGCTTTAGTGCCCATGTCATACCTGTATATTATCATAAAAATTGGACAAAATAAACGCCTAAAACGTTAGTGGCCCCGGTCGTCCGCAAGGATGACCGGGGCCGTGTGATCGATTGCGTGTGCTACTTACTTCGTTCCAGTAGCCAGCATATAAAAAGCATTGTGGGCAAGAACAGTTCAGCGACCAGAACGAATTCCAGCCACTGCCGGAAGGTGTGGGGAAATCTTCCCGGTCGCCTCATGGCGATTACCCCTTCTTGAGCCTCCGGACCCCCAACATCTGGTTGGCCCATTTGCTCCAGGGGGGAAGATCGATGGCAAGGTACAACACCCCGAAGACGAACAGGGCGACGACGGCCTTGCAGGCGTATATCGCCCAAACAACGTAGCCCCAGAAGTCGCCGTTCATGCTACTCTCCTCCACCTGTTGATGTTCTTGAGAAAGAACTGGTCCGCCTCGGCAAAAACGAAAAGGAACAAACTAGCGCCGAGAGCTAGACCAGACCAGAGAACGGTGTCAGACTCATCTATGACGATGAAGCAAAAGACGACCATCGCTAGGATGATCACTTCGAGAGTGACGATACGAGTTGATGTCATAGAACCCCCTTCTACCCTATATTATATCACACATATTATGCAAAAGTCAAGCCAAAAAACCTTATATAATATAAGGTTTTTTAGAATCAAATACTCAGTGTTGGCGACAGCCTACTTTTCCCTTGACGAGTATCATCGGCTCAACAAGGCTTAACTTCTCTGTTCGGAATGGGAAGAGGTGTA
>Ga0076262_122_pt2 | contig 12843 bp, 17 predicted proteins | sample RifGroF2_FD_67749 | JGI IMG/M metagenome (GOLD analysis project Ga0076262, IMG submission 67749) | Parcubacteria (Nomurabacteria) bacterium GW2011_GWF2_40_12 | reverse complement strand
CAACCAAATAAGGGCTAAGGAACTTCGGGTTTTAGACAGCGAAAACAAAAATCTCGGCATCTTGAGCATAAAAGACGCTTTAGAAATGGCGGAGAGTAGAGGTTTGGACTTGATTGAAATATCTCCGAATGGCAACCCCCCTATCGCAAAGTTGATGGATTTCGGCAAGTATCAATATGAGGCTGCAAAAAAATTAAAGAAAGCCAAGGCTGGAGCGAATAAAACAGAAACCAAGTCAATCCAGATAAAGATAGGCACCGGAGACCACGACCTGGAGTTAAAAGCGAAAACTGCTTCCAAGTGGATAAAAGAAGGCCATAGGATAAAAGTTGAGCTTTTCCTTGCCGGACGCGCTAAGTATATGGATGAAAAGTTTTTAAAAGAGCGTTTAAATAGAGTCTTGCATTTAATCACGGAAGATTATAAGATGTCGGATACATACAAGAGAGGCCCCAAGGGCATGACCATAACAATAGAAAAAAAATAGTAGGGCGGGCTCACTATAAATAAATAACAAAAAATTATATGGGAAAAGGAATGAAAACAAATAAATCATATAGTAAGAGATTAAAACTAACCAAGAATGGTAAGGTAATTGCTCGCAAGGCGGGCTTCAACCATTTCAATGCCAAGCAATCTCGTGGAAGTCAGTTGGCCGGTCGCAAGGGTCAGAATTTCGTTATCAAAAACAAGCCGAAGAGCCATTTGCTGCCTTTCAGCTAAGATTAATAATTTATAAAATAAAATGACAAGAGTAAAAAAGGGAGTACACGCATTGAAGAGAAGGAGAAGCGTTTTGAAACAGACAAAAGGTTTCCGCCACGGACGATCCACTAAGGAACGCATGGCCAAGGATGCGCTTTTACACGCGGGTAGTTATTCTTTCGCTCACCGCAAAGACAAGAAATCTCACAATAGGAAACTTTGGAATATTAAAATCAACGCCGGCGCTCGTGAGCTCGGAATGTCTTACTCTCAATTAATCGGCGCCCTTCATAAGAAAAATATACTTTTAGATAGAAAAATCCTGTCAGATTTCGCCGAACATCATCCAGAGACTTTCGCTAAAGTTTTAGCTGCAGTAAAGTAAAAAAATAAAAAACAACTTTTTCGAGTGGTCTGGGGATTTTTTCCGAGGACCCGAGAAAAAGTTGTTTTTTATTTTTTACTATTTTCTACTGTGCGTCTGAGACAGAATCTTTTACGATTTTATATTCAGTAACCTTGTCTTTCTTAACCAAAGCAATGACTTCTTCTAGGAGCTTCTTCGGGTCATCTCCGGCGGCGATTTTCGCATTCGGACGGTTGCTCTTTTCCAAGATTTCTTTCAGCTCATTACCCATCTCCCAAGGACCTTCAAAAATGCCTATCGGCTTCCCATCTTCAAAGGCAATGGTAAATTCGTGGATTGTACCGATACGTCCACAGCCACAAATAACTGCATCAGCTGAACGAGTAAGCAAGAGGTCGCGCCCGGGATAACCGAAGCCGGTATAAATAATCAAATCCATATAATCAAGAGGCAACTTGTAGACTTCCGCATGTTCACGTTCATTGGCTGCCGGAGAAATGCCGACGGAAACTCCCCCCTCTTCCTTTGTACCCATAGCTACCCAGAGAGGAAAACCTGTCGTGGCTCCGGTCACCAATACCGCGCCTTGACGGGCTATTTCACGACCAAGTTCTTTCGCTTTTTCAAGCGCACCAAGCCCACAATGCCCGGTCTCCGCTGCTCCGGAAACACAGATTTTGATCTGGCTATGTCCGTGCTTTTGTAAAAATTTCAGTGATTGATCCATTTGATTTTATTATACAGTACTTAATGTATGACTAGCAAACAAGTGAAACGCTGCTTCCCTCTTCTGGAACGTGCGCTTCTATCCCCAGATTATCTCGCAACCTTTGGGCTAAAAACATTTCCGATTTCGGTTCACCCATTACTACAAAAACTTTTTTAACACTATCTTGCATATCTTGCACAAAATTTAACAATCCATTGGAATCTTTGTGCCCCGAATAGCCAGAGATGGTTTCAATATGAGCCCTGAGACCCCTTCCCTTATCAAACGCCCCGGAGTCCCTATTGATTGGTACCCAGTAAGGAGCAAGGTGTTGTTCGGGTCCGGCAGATAATTCTTCTCGTGATGTACTATCCGTCCGCCGGTAGACATCCCGCTTCCAGCTATGACTATCTTGGGATTGGGTATATTCATAATCATTTTAGACTCTTCGGATTTTAAAGTATTGCGAAGACCCTGAAAGTCAAACAGATGTTCTCCGGGAGACATAGCTGCTTGGGCGGCTTCATTGAAGTAACTTTTGTATTGTTTAAAAACTTCAGTCAAACGTATAGCCAAAGGAGAATCAAAGAAAATAGGCATCACCGGGATGCGCTTGTTGTCTACCAGAGCATCAAGCTCAAAGAGCAATTCCTGTGAACGTTCAAGAGAAAAAGTGGGAATAACTAACGTGCCCTTCCTTCTATAATTATCCTCTATTACTCCTTCCAGAAATCTCCTGCGGTCTTGTCTAGATTCATGATTTCTGTCTCCATAAACAGACTCCATTATCAGGTAATCCACATCGGTAACCTTATCCGTATCGGGCAAAAGCGGTGAAGGACTATTGCCTAAATCTCCGGTGAAGAGAATTTTCTTGCCGTTGTAAATAAACTGCACCATTGCCGACCCCAAGATGTGTCCAGAATTTAAAAAGGATACTTCCAAGCTTTCGCTAATTTTTATATTCTCATGATATTCAAATCCTTTCCAAAGAGAAAGCGCCAGTTTTATATTCTCGGGTGTATAAATTTTATTCAGATGAAGCGCGGTGTTCTTCCCTAAAATTTCCATAGTGTCTTCAAGCATTATGCCGGAAAGTCCTAAGGTGGGCTTGGTGGAATAAATTTTCCCTCTGAATCCTTCATCTACCAGTTTCGGGATTCTACCGATGTGGTCTATGTGCGCGTGAGTTATAAAAAGAATATCTATACTCTTCGGGTCATAAGGAAAGGGGTCCCAATTTATGTCATCAGCCATCTTTACTCCTTGGGTCAATCCACAGTCAACCAAAATCTTCTTGTTTTCAATTTCAAGCAAAAAATTTGCTCCTGTCACAGAGCCTGTTCCTCCAGCAAATGTTATTTTTGCAATTTTTTCCATCGTTCTTTATTGTACCTTATTTTCTCCCACAGGGATAATATTTTTTAAATAATAAAGAATCGCTGAAACTCCTCCCGCCAAGTCAAAGAAGATGTCAGAAGTGGTGTCAAGTATATTGAAAGGATCATGAGCAATATAATTGTGCGTGAAAATTTCAAAAAATTCCCATAAAATTCCAAAAGATAACACAAACAAAATAGTCTTCATTATTAGTTTAAAATCAGCTTTCTCAAGTGACAGTTGAAAAATTGGCAAATCTTTTATAGAGAAAAACCATATAAAAAACAAGCCCACCCAAAATCCTCCCAAGAAGTGCATCACCATATCAAACCACCAAATAGAAAAGTACCAATGCAGCTTTTGAGCTATAATATCCGCTATAAAAATAAAAAACATCAGAAATACTAGATGTTTTATAAGTTTCTTCCTATCCATATTGTTATATTATCACATTTTCAAGAAAAAACCCCGTCACGACGGGGGCTCTTCTTAGGACTATCTCTGATGTATTACCGTAGCTGTACGCTAGGTGGGTGTTAGACGCGTGTAACCAAGGCCACACTCGATCGAAACTCCCATAAATTAGTGTTCTAGGTAATAATCGGAAATAACCCTACAATAAGTGTATTCTCTTTTAAAATTTTTGCAATAACTTTTTCAAAACAACACAATTCCAAGAGTATTTCAAATCATTCTTTCATTAGAAATTCACATTAAGCCATATACTGCTTCATTTTTGCTTTAAAATCTTCAAAAGTTGTATAAATTTCCGCATAGATGCCAAACTCCTTCGCCCCCTTTACGTTTTCAGCTTTATCGTCCCAAAATAATATTTCTTCTTTTTTAATGTTTTCTAAATCATTAAATATCTTTTGGAAAAAATTTTGATCTGGCTTTTTACAACCCAAAAGCGCCGAACAATAAGACCTATCAAAAATTTCAGTGAAACCCATTCCACTAAGCATATAAGCAAAACGATATTTTTCATTGTTTGTGGCGAGTAAACAGAGTACTTTTTTGCTTCTTAATTCTTTTATATACGAGATCAACTCTTTATCCATTTTGTGGTCTCGCTCAAACCAGTAACGCAAAAGTCCGTCTACCCCTTCATTCCAACCCCATGCCTTCAAATAAGAAGGTAAAACCTCTTTAAGGTCGGATTTGCCCGCTACGCAGTCTTGTAACTCGCCCTTGAAAAAGGGTAGTGTTTTTTCCAGAGGAATTTTATAATCTCTTTCAAGCCCAATGCTCAAGGCTTCCTGGTAGGTTATACAATTAACACCATCAAAAATAATTACTTTAATCATAATTATTTACCTTTAGTGTTATATAGAATTTCTGGAATTTCTTTTTTAGAGACATTCTTTAACCAATCTTTTGTAAATTTATCAATCTCTTTCTTGGCAACAGGATCTTTAATTTTAGAAATTTTTAATTTCAACACAGGTCTTAAAGAATCAATATCAGTTTTTTGAGAGATCACTTTTATATATTGTTTGTAATGAATATGTTCCAAATAATCAGCAATTTTTGCGATAAGAGCTTCGTCTGATTTGGCGTCTAATATTTCATGCCCAAGTTTTTTAAAGTAGGCTTCCTCGCTTCCAAAAAATTTTGATAAAAATTTCTGATTTTCCTCTTCAAACGCTTTTGCATATTCCCGCGCTTTTGGGTTAGCCCTTGCATATGGCATAGAAATATCTCCACCAAATAACTCCCCTATATCATGAACCATAGCAAACTCAAGCACTTTTTCAACATTAATATTTGCCCCCTTACTTTTTACCTGTCTAGCAAGTTGCCAAGCGATAAAAGTCACCAAATAATGATGCTCAGCTAAATTACTTAAATCATTCTTTTGAACACCACCAATGACATAGCCATATAAGGGTTGTGAACGAGTTAATTGCATTAATTTAAAAAGGTTTGTAAGATGTTTCATTTTGGTATTATACCCCAAACTTATTTTTTCAAATAGCTCAGATAGAGCCTTAGACTCTATCTGGTAAATTATCTTCTTCTAAAAGAGAGTTTTTTCCTCTAACTTTTCTTATAATGTCAACAATTTCATCACAATGCTTTTTAAAGTTATCACTACCGTTAAAAATTTTTAAAACGGACTTCCCTTCTTTCTTGGAAACGAGCTTAAAGTTGTTATTTTCATATTCGTGATCGCTGGCAAAAATAAATTTTGTTTTATTTTTTGGAATATTGTGAATTTTATAATTTTTATTTACATACCCAATAATTTTATTGAAATAATTTTCATCATCAATAAGATATGATTTAAAAGTTCCTTGAAAAAGTGCTCCCGAACGAATATTGCTTACATTAAAATAATATGTATATCCTCCTTGTAACTTTTGCATAAATTTAGCTATTCCACCATCCATTAATTGTTTTAATATAAAATGAAAATGATTTGGATTTAAACAATACGCAACAATGGAAACCAGTGGTTCAGATAGGGGTTTGTATTTTGTTTCGATTTTTCTTAAATTTGCCAAACTTCCCACCCCATCAACTTTATTAAATTCATACATACTTTCAATAAAACGATTCAGGTCTCTTTGGTTATTGAAAATATCTCTTTTATCTACCCCACGATTATATATGTGGTAATATTCATTTGTAACTATTGATTGTTTTCTCATTGGGTAAGTATTAGATAGAGTCTAAGGCTCTATCTGTTTTCAAATTTATTTTTAAAATAATTTTCTTTAAAATCTTTAAATTCAAAAATTGAATTATCTGTCTTATTTAATTCATCAATAAATTCAAAGAATCCTTCTTTATTAACGACTGCTAGTCCCAATTCTTGGCACACTTCCCTAATTTCATTTTCCACTTTTGTAAAATCTTCTTCATTGTGCGCCATTTTTTCAGCTTCAAAATAGTAATGTTGACCCGGTGTTTTAACCAAAGCAAATTCTATATCTTTATAGTCATAAACAAGTGCATCGCGTTTTGCCAATGTGCCTTTCGTAAAACCAAGCTGTCCGAATATTTCCACGAGTGTTTCAAATTCTCCTTCTTTTCCTTTAAATGAAAGTTCTCTTCTGCTCTCGGACCCGCCCCAAGAACCAAGTTTGACTACAATTTCTGGAACTCCATTTGTCACCCGCACCCTTATATCTTTTTGTCTATCGCGAATACCCTCTCCAGGCAAGAAAGTTGAGTAATCGATTAAAATGCGGCTTTTGTTTTCTTTCAAGGACGCCAATTTCTCAAACAGAGTTTTAGTTTGATCATATTGGTCCTTATTTAATATGCCTCTAATTTCCACTTCAATATCTTTTGCCATAGACAACATAATAACACAAAATCCCCTCTCGGGGATTTTGTTAGAATCGTTTATTCATCCACTCCGAAACGTTTGTAGTCGTAAGTTTTACCTTCGCCGAACCAGTGTTTGATTTCATGTTCTGCTTCTTCGGGAGTTTCTGAACAATGCACGATGTTCATCACTGCTCTCTTTTCTTTATTGGCAAGCGCAGGACTATCAATGGAAAAATCTCCACGGATAGTTCCCATATCAGCTTTGTATGGTAAAGTATCACCTGCAATTTTCCTTACTACGTCTACCGCGTGAGTACCTTGTACCACCATTTTCACCAACGGAGCTGAAAGCATATAATCTACCAACCACTTTCTTATTTCCGGACCAATTTTTGAAGTATCAACTGTGCCAAAATCAGCCAACATATCAAAGCCGTATTTTTCGTATGTAGATTTCGTTTTTTCCCCAAGTCGTGTAATCCATTCTTCCTTCTTTGGGTAATGATTATCAATCAAATCATACGTCGGTTGGAACATTTCAATAGCCACTATTTTTAAATCTCTCTGTTCTAAACGTCTTATAACCTCGCCAATTAAGCCCTTGCGGACTCCGTCCGGCTTTATCATCACATATGTTCTTTCTTCTTTTGGGTGTTTCATATTTTCTTATACTAGCAGAAAAAAATTATTTTACAACCCCGTCGTTCGCGAACGACGGGGTGCAAATCTGAATTTTACTCCATCGTCTTGTACCTGCCCATAATTTCAGCCTCCACTTCCGCGCGGTCGCGACCGTATTTCACATACGAAAGTTCTTTTAGGCTATCTACAATTTCCGGATTGCCTTTCTCTGCATCTAATGTCCTCAAATTAAACGGTTTGGTTGGCTGTCCATTTACCAACATACTGACGTAAGCATTTCTATTATCAAGTTTGGTTATATCTTGCGCGCTAAAAATCGGTTTAAACTTCGGCTCCAAGAATGTCGCGTCTTCGGTGCCAACTCGGAACACCGCCATAGAACCCACGTTGCCGAAAACGGCATTTTTAATTTTTTCTTCCAGCTGAGTGATGTATTGATGCGCGATGTTTAATGACAAGCGATATTTTCTTGCTTCCGATAAAATAGAAGCGATAGAGTCAGTGGTGACGTTCTGGAACTCGTCTATATAGAGATAAAAGTCATTCATCGGCTTGCCGAACATATCTACGCGTGAAAGCGCGGCCATCTGAATTTTACCCACCAATACTAATCCGATTAAGTTTGCATTTATATCACCGAGCCTCCCTTTTGAAAGATTTACAAGAAGAATTTTCTTTTCATCCATAATCTTTCTGAAATTGAAAACTGAATTTTGTTGAAGCACCACTGGACGCATAATGTCGTTGCTGATGAAATTATCAAATTTGGACGAAATATAAGGAACGAAGTTCGCCAAGGACTGGTCCCCTGTTGTCTGTTCGGCAGAGACCCAGAACTGTTTAATGATTGGATTCTTGCACCTTTCAAGTTTCAAGTCACGGAATTCTTTATCCGCTAGGACACGGGTAATTTCTAAAAGAGTTGAGCCGGATTCCGGGTCTTCCATCACCAAGAAAGCGCTATTCCTAAAATATTGTTCAAACATAGCCCCACCCCCCACCTTCATATCAAAAAGTTTGTTGAAAATTCCCATCAATTCATTTACTACGAAAGTCTTCTGCTCGGGATACTTCGGGTCATATTCAAGCATATTGAGCCCCATAGGTCTCGGTGTATAAGCAGGATCAAAATAAATAACATCATCAATGCGTTCTTTCGGAATACGCGACAAGATGGTCTGAATGTCTGTGCCGTGCGGGTCAAGATAACAACACCCGTCCCCATTCTTGATATCTTGAGTTATCATATTGAGCATAATGTTCGTCTTGCCTGTGCCCCGCGGGAGCCATATGGATATCTGTATCTCGGCCCCTGTAACTATTTACCCCCAAGACTATTCCTTCTGTCCCCATCTCTATCGGAACGGGGGCAATACCCGCCTTGGCTTCTTTCAGTTGAGGCTGACTGCCTATGCCGACCGGGAAATGAAATACCGAAGCAAGCTCTTTCAAATTCATCGGCAGAGTTTTGTCGGAAGAAAATGTGCGATAAGAAAAATCATGAAAAAGTTTCTTCAAATCGCTTCCGCTTAATTGTTCAAAGACGAAAGAATTGCTGGCCGCTTCGGAAAATTGATTGAAGGAGGATTCTATCTCCCTTAAAACCGCCTCCGCGCGCTCTTTACTATCCCCCGAAGCGATAATACGGATGTTTGCCTTCATTATTGTGCTCTTTATTTTATTGCCTATTTTCTCCACCGCGCCTTCATCCACAGCCCGTCTGCCTTTCATATACTTTTCTTTATTTTCTTCTTCTTTTTTCTCTTTATGTCCAAAGAAAAGGTCCTTCCCCGCTTTCAAGAAAGCTTTGTTGAATTTGTAGAAATTGTCATCCGCGTGTTTGACCGAAGTACCACTCTTCACATCGTCTAAAATTTTATGAAATTCATCTATAAACTTATCCCCCGCCGGCGCTATCACGATTTGAATAGCCGCGCCCTCTCCGGAAGTTTTTAACTTAGAAAAGACATTCAATATCGGATTCATTGGATCGTGCTCAATGTTGTCATACGTCTTTATCGGCATCACAGCGCGCTGTGTGAAAGAAGCGTAAGCACCTACTGAGCCACCGTTCTCATTGAAAATATTATAGTCATCCGTCACTTCGCGAATCTTCGCATTATGATAAAAAGCCAAGATTTGTTTTTCAAAAAGTGAGATGTGCTTGTTCGGAATCCCAGCGTACACTATAACTTCATCGCTCTTGTTCTGTAGCGCCACTTCCAGGGTAAAATAATTCTCCTTTTCGTTATTCTTGCCAATAGAGATGGACTGCATCCCGGCATAGAACTGCTCCATCGCACCGATAAACTCTTTGAAACCTTTTGACTTGTCGGCTTCATCCTCGGGCGGAGGAAGAGTAATTTCAAAAAGCGTCATATTAAGGCTTTTATAAACGGGCGAATCCTCTCTGAAATCAAGCGCCACTTGTCCGGTCTTTAAATATTGGACAAGGACGCGGTGAAAATCATCATCAATGTGCGGGTTGCCCATAGCCTCCACCACCGACAGTGCATTCTTGATGCCCTTCGTGATAACAATGCCGAGAAGTTCTTCCATCACTATATCGTGCGGTTCGGGTTTCAATTGAAGCACTATCCCTTCGGCTTCTTTCTTGTTGATGATATTGCTCTCGTGCACAGCCTTCTCCGCTGGAACATTTTTATATTCTTCAATCACTTCTCCTATCGCGTTTTCTTTCGTATGTTCAATGTGCCCCAGGCCGATAAGTTCTTCTTCGCGTTTGGCGACGTGAGCACGTAAATAATCCAGCTCCTCTTCCGGAGTCTTAAACTTTGGCATTTCCTTAAAAAATGATCCTTCCATTAATATAAGTATACCCCAAAAATAAAAATTTAGGAAAATACTTTTTTGAATGGTCTGGCTGGGATAGGGACCCAGGAAACCGAGGACCTGAGAAAAAGTATTTTCCTAAATTTTTGTCAAAATCTCTGCTTCACCTTCAGTGATTAAAATAGTATGTTCAAAGTGCGCGCTGTTTTTGCGGTCTCTTGTGCGGAAGGTCCAATCGTCGTCATCTATGGTCACATTTTTAGTGCCAAGATTAAGCATCGGCTCCAAAGCGACAATCATCCCCGGCACGAGTTTCTCTCCCTTGCCTTGTTTCCCGAAATTTGGAATGAATGGATCTTCGTGAATTGCTATACCCACGCCGTGCCCGGCGAGAACTTCCACAATGCCGTATTTACGCTCCTTCTGCCCGCGGACGTAGCTCTCTATCGCATAACCTATGTCTCCTACTGTGTTCCCCGCCCTGGCGGCATCAATGCCTACCTGGAGCGCTTGCTCGGTAGTTTGCATAAGTTTCAAATTCTCGGGGCTGACTTTGCCGACGGGCACAGTGATAGCCATATCGGTAAAAAGTCCTTTGTGTTTAGTACCCAAATCAAGGGACACGATGTCCCCTTCTTTTAAAATTTTATTTTTATTCGGAATGCCGTGCACCACTTCATCATTCACGGAGATACATAAAGAAGCCGGAAATGGTGAGCTCGCTCCCTCGGGACGATAATTTAAAAAAGCGGGAATGTCTCCCATTTCGCGAATTAATTGCTCGGCATAAATATCCAAATCTTTCGTAGAAATACCGGGGGCGACCTTCTCCCCCACTTTATAAAGCACAGTCGCCAAGTTTTTACACCCTTCGCGTATTGTATCTATTTGTTCTTTTGTTTTGATAATTATCATAATTTAAGACCTCACCCCGTCTGCTGTTGCATCCACCCCTCTCCTTGTTAAGGAGAGGGGAAGGGGGTGAGGTAAACCTCAGCTAATAGTCGTCCCCATAAACTTCTCTCCATTCAGACACTTTGCCAAATTATCTATCGGTTTACCATTCATAATAATTACAGTCATCCCCGCTTCCTCGGCAGCCTTTGAGGCAACAGGGTCAAACGGGGAATTAAGGCCAGCGTGCGTCCACTCTTTCGGGATAAGCGCACGATAATCCGCCCAAGAAATTTGTTCTATCTTTTTTGCTTCCGGATTAATTTTCGGGTCCGCATCATACACATAATCAGTGTTAGATAGGTTAATTATCTTTTTTGCTCCAATGTTTTTCGCAGCCAAAACCGCATCAAAGTCTGAACTGTGCCCAGGCTCAAGCGCACCCCCAATCACTATCGGATACTCAAGTATTTTCTCTCTTAATTCCTCTTCCCTTAGATCATAAAAAACTTTTTTACAAGCATCCTTGCCGAAAATTACCCGCACCAGCTGCGCGTTTACATTATTGACAGTAAGACCTATCCAATCCAAATCCTCCTTTGAAGCATCCACGATTTCTCTCGCGACACTTTGATATTTTCTGCAGGTTTTCCCCCCACCCGTATCTATCACAAATCTTTTGCCTTTTGCAACATAAGAAAGAATCAAATTTCTAAACTCTTTTAAAAATTCTGCATCTATCTCCTCAGGCACTATGAGCGAACCGCCAAGCGAAATGATTATTGTTTCTTCCATATTTAGTAGCCTAGCGCTTTAATAATATCTTTGTGCACTTCTTCTATGCTCTGTTCGCCGTTTATCGTATGAATCTCATAGCCTTCTTTGTCCTTAAAATAATCCATAGCGGGAACCACTTTGTTTTTGTATTCATTAAATCTCTTGGTGAGCCCTTCCTTAGTGTCATCGTGTCTACCGCGTAAGAGATTTCTTTTCGTTGCTTCTTCTTCGGAAAGCTCAATGTAAATTATCTTTATTGCATCACGTTTAAAAAATTTCATCATTTCCTCAAACACAATGCTCTGCGAAGAGGTGCGAGGATACCCATCCGCAATCAGATTTTTCTCCAGAGAAAGGCCAGAAATCAACATATTGACGAAAACAGCATCAGTCAAGAAATCCGGCACCAATGCGCCACTGTGTACGTACTCTTTTACCAAACCGGCGGTGTAGTTGCCTAACTCTATCAGTTTTCTAAATCCATCCCCCGTACCAGCATAGACAGACTCTCGCCCATCTTTGGCTTTCAAAAAATCCATAAGGAGCTTGACCTGTGTCCCCTTACCGGAGCCAACTTGCCCAAAAAACACAAAAGTTTGCGGTTGCATATGTGCTATAATAGCATAAATTATGAAAAAAGAAATTATCACTATTTGCGGAGGCTTGGGGAGCGGAAAGTCCAGCACCGCTAAAAAAGTAGCAGAAATTTTAGGGTTTCAGCATTTCTCCTCAGGTGATTTCTTCCGACAAGTAGGCCTGGAACTCGGTCTATCTATTAATGAAGTAAATAAAAGAGCGGAAACAGACCCCAAGATAGATGAAATGACAGACCAGAAGCTACGAGATATGCGAAATAAAGAAAAAGTTGTTATTGATTCACGAACGGCCTATCACTGGATACCGGAATCATTCAAGGTATATCTGGATTTGTCGCAAGAAATAGCAAAAGATAGAGTTTTAAACAGTATCAAAGAAAATAAATTAAGAATGGAGAGTGAACAAATTTCTTCTGTTGAGGAAGCGTATAAAAAAATGCAGGAACGTTTTGAAAGCGAACAAAAAAGATATTGGAATTTATATAAAATAAACAACACTGATAAAAATCAATTTGACTTAATAGTTGATACAAACAAAAACAACCTAAAGCAGGTCGTTGATATCGTCGTCTCGGAATATAAAAATTGGCTAGCTAAGAGCTAATACTCTCGCATTGAGATTTGCGCGTCTACTTTCTTGATTAAATCAAGAACGACAGAGACGACGATGAGGATAGACGTCCCACCCAAGGCAAAAGAAG
>Ga0076262_110_pt1 | contig 17779 bp, 15 predicted proteins | sample RifGroF2_FD_67749 | JGI IMG/M metagenome (GOLD analysis project Ga0076262, IMG submission 67749) | Parcubacteria (Nomurabacteria) bacterium GW2011_GWF2_40_12 | reverse complement strand
TAAAATAGCGCACGACGGGCTGGCCTTTGAACTCTCTCAGCACGAAGCGAAAAGAGTAATAGCTCTATACGAGCAGATATTTCATACTTATGGGTATATATGACCCCTCCTCAAATCCTCCCCTTGGCAGGGGAGGAAGTTATATTGTTGCGGGGCCACGAATCGAACGTGGGTCTTAAGGTTATGCTTTACCACTATAGTTTTCACTACCAAAATGTTTGTGGTCTGGACTATACCATCTCCTTTCTATAAATAAATTTATAAATTAAGGAGCCCGTCATCTAGTCTCTACACATTTATCTCTGACACTAGCCAAAGAATTTAGCTCGGAATTGTCTTTCTGCCAATCGACAGAGAGGATTTCTCCGAATTTGACGAGTGCGCACCTCAAGGTTTCCCGAGAGGGGGCCCATATTTATAACCGCTGAGCCTTACGAGATGCCTCTTCTCTACCCCGCTATATAAATATTTTATATTATTTTATTAAAACATGCAAGTTGTCTTTGGTTTTTAAAATGTTGAACACTCGGTGTTTAACATTAAAATGAAGTTATCACTTTATGACGGCCGTCACAGAATGATAACCACAAAACTTGGCTTATAGCATGGTTGGCAGATTTATATCTCAGAGCTTTTATTTTTTGAAGTTTTCTGTTATATTCATATTATGTCGGGGTAGCTCAATCGGTAGAGCGGGAGACTCATAAGCTCCAGGTAGTGGGATCGTAACCCACCCCCGACACAAAAAAAGAACTTTGATTTTATACAAAATTATGTATAATAGTATAAGTTCCTTATTTCTTAAGAGAAAAAAGGAAAAGTTTGAAAAATTTAAGAGTTTGCGGGCGTAGCTCAACTGGTTAGAGCGCTTCCCTGTCACGGAAGAGGTTGCCGGTTCAAGTCCGGTCGCTCGCGCCGCGTAAAAAGAACCATAGAAATATGGTTCTTTTTGTTGTGGTGTAATTAATGTGCCTTGTGTTATAATAAACGATATGCAAAATGCTCCCATACCAAATGATGAAAATAAAAGAATAGAAGCCGTACATCGGTTAGCGCTTTTAGACACCGAGCCGGAAGAACGGTTTGATGTCTTGACCAGAGAAGCGGCGGAAAAATTAAAAGTCTCAATGTCTATGGTCTCTATTCTTGATTCCGACCGAGAATGGTATAAATCGTGTGTCGGTTTTAATAAGAAAGAAGGAGGCAGAGCAGAATCATTTTGCGGACACGCTCTACTCGCTACAAATATCTTTATTGTTGAAGACACTTTAAAAGACTCGCGCTTCGCCGATAACCCGACCGTCATCGGAGAACCGTTCATAAGATTTTATGCCGGGATTGCCTTATTTGATCACAAGACTCGTCAGCCTATAGGAGTATTTTGTGTTAAAGATACAAAACCCAAAAAGCTTTCCGTAAAAGAAATAGGTATCATGATTGATTTGGCTAATAAAGCAGAAAAAGAATTAAATAAATAAAAATAATAAAAAACACCCCGAGTTCGGGGTGTTTTTTATTTGATTTTTGTTTCTAGGCGTTCAACGCGGTTTTTTAAATCTTCAATTTTTCTATCGTAAGATAAACCATCAATATTTAAATTAGAAATACTGCTCCTGAAATATTTATTATCTTCATGGATTTGTCTAATTTCCTTCAATATCATTTCTGTAATAAGATTCTGATTTTTTAAAGATTCTTCAACTCGTGCAAAAGACTTGGCTATATTAGTCATATTGCTTTCAAAAGTCTTTTCTGTTACGTATTTTTCAGTTATTTTTTTCACCCCTTTTTTCATGAGAGTATTGTATCATAATTAAAAAAGTAAATGCAAATTATGGTGTAGGGGTTGGTTCTTCTGGACTTGGTTCCGGAATAGGCTCGGGTGTAGATTCGGGCTCGGGAGCAACTTCAGGAGTTATTTCTTCTTCTGGTGTGGCGTCAGCCGGGGTGGAAGAATTATCCACAGGTTCAGAATTGTCCACCTCCCCCTGCGGGGACTCGGGAAGAGGAGAATTAACTACCTCACCCCCGCCCTCTCCTGGCAGAGGAGAGGGGGTAGGCTCAGAAGAACCACCTTCCCCTTCGGGGACTCCTCCTTCAGAAGGAGGAGAGGGAATCACCTCACCCACTCCGTCTAAAGAATCGGAGTCGCCCTCCCCTGTCAGGGGAGGGTTGGGAGAGGTTGCGGGCGGGGTGGTGATAGGCGCTCCCGTTGTACCCGCATTTATGAGTAATGCATCAAGCTGTTCTTTGGTAATACACGTCTTTTCTCCATTTTCGTTTGAGACGCATAATGTTTTTGTCTCAATTTCTCCGGCAAAGATATTTCCAATACCATTACCTGCATCTGCGAGCCAAGTAGTGAGCTTGGAGAGAAGGCGAGAGAAGAAAGAACCACCTCCCTCGCTTTCTGCGAGTACTCCTCCTTCCAAAGGAGGAGAGGAAACATCGAGTGACAACACATCTTCTAAATTCAAATTCATTTCTTGAATAGCTTTGACTGTTCCTGCGAGTATGGCATTGGTGTCTAATCCGTAAGGATTGCCATCTTTGTCATGAGTGGCAAATTCGGGATTTGCAAGAGCTACTTCTTCAGAAATAAAACCAAAATATGTTCTGTCTCCCATATTCATATCCGAATTGAAATTATATGAGACGGGACGTAAGGCCATAATATTAGAAAGACTATTATCTAGATCATTTATATTGTTTTTGAAACGTTCTGATGATGGAGTACAAATGATATTGCCTGAGACGTCAGCAGAAAGTGTCCCTGCTGTAGTACATCCTGCTTGTTGAACAACTCCCGCATTCGTAACATTAAACTTACTTACCCCTCCAACTTGAGCGTCAATCAAAAGTTGAGCGCCACTACCTACAGCGGTTTGAGTTCTGCTGATGAGCAAGTCGGTGTTTGAAGCGTCTCCTGATGCTTGGTTATAGGTTGGGGTAATCCTTACAGCACCAGCAGAACCTGATGTTTGAACATTTGTTCCACTGGCAAGAGTTAATGCCCATTTTGAAGCAGTAGACATACCTCTTGTCTGAACACTAATACTTTCATTAGGTGCTGAACCATCAAAAGCCTGTCCAGTATTTACATAAAAAGAGCCTCCATTATTAAATACATTACCGCTATTATGTACAGTGAAACGACTTATTGTCCCATTTATTGTCAAATCCAAAAGTTTGCTCGTTCCTGGGCTTGCTGTATCCGTCATATTTAAAACGAGTCCCGTATCATTTCCTGAAGTTGCTTTGTTGGTAGTGTATTCTAATCTATATGCCACTTCATCACCCGTAGCGGCTGAAAGGGTAGTGACTCCATGAATGCGAGAAGTTGGACTGCTCGTCCCAATCCCCAATTCACCAGTATCTAGAAGAGTCATCAACGCAGTAGCAGATGTGCCGTTTGCATTATGACCCCAGACAAAAGATGTTCCTGTGTCGTTGTTGTCTGCATCTATGTTAAAGAGAATACTTTTTGAAGAAGAAAGTTCACTGTTTACAGTAGTTGTCATATATGGTTTGTAAAAATTATATACCCCACTACCAAATACTCCATTTGAATTTGTTATTGCAAAGCCACTTGATGCAGTAATATTTCCTAAAATGTTTGCACCACCAGCCGCAGTGATATATCCAGACCTACGCACACTGAACATACTTGCTCCTCCTACCTGCAAATCTATCAAATTTGAAGCAGAATTTGAAGCAGTATTCGTAACATCTAATTTAATAGCTGTCGGTGTTCCTGTTGTATTCCAAGTCTGAGCAAGATTTAAAACAGAACCAGCGAGAGAGCCAGAACCTGAGAGGGTAGTGTCTAGAATGTCTAATTTAGCCGCTGGACTCGTCGTCCCTATGCCGACGTTGCCAGAAAAGTATCCCACTCCCGTATTACTTACACTAAACTTACTTACTCCTCCCACTTGTGCGTCAATCAAAAGTTGAGCCCCTGAACCTACAGCTGTCTGGGTTCTGTTTATTAATAAATCGGTAGCTCCCGCTGTGCTTGTTTGATTGTAAGTAGGTACTATTTTGGCGGCGATAGCAGTCACCCCAGCGCCTGATGCGTTAGTTCCGCTGACATCTAACAATGGGGTAGCTGTAAAAGCCGCTCCAAAGCCGATTCTATTGGTACCATATACGCTTAATCCATTGGTAGTTAAAGAAAAATTATTATTATTAGATGAAATTTGAGAAGCGATAACAATTGCCCCTCCCTTGCTTACCGAAAACAAATTTGTCGTCCCAGCCGCTCCACCCAATATCTGCATTGCTAAAGAAGCGGCGTTAGAAGCAGTATCGGTGATTGTGAATTTTAACCCCGTTGGTGTGCCTGTTGTATTCCAAGTCTGAGCAAGATTTAGAAGAGAACCAGCGAGCGAACCAGAACCAGCAAGGGTGGTGTCTAGAATGTCTAGTTTTGAAGCTGGCGCCGTCGTCCCGATGCCGACGTTGCCACCTGACTGAACCACCAATAAGTTGGTTGCTGTGGTGAGTCCTGTTGCTACACTCCAGGTGGAATTGGAAACTATTGTTCCAACATTAAAATTTGTTGTTCCATTGTCCCTATGTGAAATATAACTTCTATTGGAACCAGTTGCTTGGTCTAATATGAAATATACATCTGCACCGGGAAGAGTAGTTTTTATCTGAGCTCCAATACTAGCTGTGCTGGATTGTATATCTAATTTTTGAGTCGGCCCCGTCGTCCCGATGCCGACATTGCCGGTGCTTAAAATTCTAACTGCTTCACTATAAACTCCACTCATTAAACGAAGTCCAGCTGAAGCATCATTTGTTCCAACTGACATTAAGTTTGCAGTATTATCCCATCTAATTAATCCCGCCAAAGCATTTGCTGGTGAACCTAAAATATAATTGGATTGTAAAGCATCAGCACTTAAAACAGAGATTCCTGTATTTGCTGTGAGACTATCTACAACCAAACCACTTCCATCACTATTAGCTGTTGCACCAGAAACTCCACCACTCATAACCACATTTAACTTACCCTGTGGCGCCGTCGTCCCTATGCCGACGTTGCCACCACTTAATATTGTCATTTGTGCAGTTGATGCACCACCAGCTGTAAAGTTTATATTACCAGAAGCATTATCATTCAATAAAGTAATGTTACCACCCGCACTGTTATATAAAATTGAATCGGACGCACCTGCAGTTTTATAAGCTGTACGAGTGGTTGAATATTTAAAGAATCCAGTATATCCAGCATCTGACTCTATATGTAGAGATGCTTGTGCTAATAATCCTGCCGTTGCATTTTTAATAATTATTTCAGCAGAAGCATTTGAATCTTTTTGTACTTGTAATAATTGACTCGGTGCAGTCGTCCCGATGCCGACGTTGCCCGTAGAAGTTATTCTCATTATTTCATTTGCATTAGCAGTAAATGTCATTTCATCAGTTGTTGTATATGTAATATTGCCTCTGTCACTATCATTAATATCACCAAGATTAAGTGTTGAACCATATCCAGCAGCAGAAACAACATAAATATTACCTACAGTTGTTCCTACGAAACCAGCATTACCTGCAACATGTAACTTGTAAGTCGGTGCTGTTGTCCCAATACCGACGTTGCCGTTATTCAAAATCGTAGCAATGACAGTTGCACCATTTGTACCTCCAAGCCATTGATGAGCGATGGCTGAAGCTGTCCCTGCTCCAGTTGTAGATTTGTAAGTTATTTTAGAGTCTACGGCAGAGCCTCCGATTAATAGAGGGCTGGTTAAAGAGTGTGTTCCCAGGTCTAGATCAGCAGTAGCTCCTGTGTAGGGGACATAGCCTGAAGCAGTAGCATAATAACTTCCTTCTTGTCCATCCAAGAGATCTGCATTTAAATTTGAAATGAGTCCAGTGTTTGAAGTGGTCAAAGTATTTGCACCGAGAACGAGATTTCCACCCATTGTAAATCCAGAAACTGTGCCAGTGAAAGTGGGAGAAGTGAACATCGTAGCTTTGCTTTCGTTTGTGACATTACCCAAGCCTACATCACTTGCGGTAACTGTCACATCGGAGCTGAGAGCATGACCATTTACGGTTCTAGTATCTGGTACAGCGGTAAACCCTAAAGCATTTTGTTTATTATTAAAAGTATCCCAATCCGTATCTGAAAGAGCACCAGTGGTAGAAGTGGAAGCCAACGCCAGACTCAACACTTGTGTCGCAAGAGAGAGACCATTTGCTGTGCCTATGGTCACGGGGTTATGCCCGCCGACTATCAGAGCTTCTATTTGATCATAGACTGCATTTTTGGATGGAGCGTGAGTGGTGTCCGTGTCCCAAGAAGCTCCATAGATTGTGTCGTCTATATTTATGGAAGTGAGAGGAGAGCGCACATCGCAGTCAACATCAGTCGGCAGACATTCTGGATTTAAGGTGTCTCCCGGCTCATAAAAAGTACCGTTCCAGACGGCGAAGACCGTCGGAGCGAAGAAGGAAAGTGTCACGATAACTGCAAAGATTATTATTGTTTTTTTGTTTAATACAAATTTCATAAATTCACCTCACCCCTCGCCCCTCTCCAGAGTACTAGCGAGGGGAAAATTCATTAAAGATATCAATACATATTATACAACAAAAGTATGATATAACGTATACGAAATGGGGATAACTGAAACAATGTCTAATTGCCAATTTTCCTTCTTTTTGGTAAAAAGTTTTCTCTGTTAACCACTTTTTTGCCAGATTTTAATTCAATTTCTTTTCGAGCATTCCCGGCAACTGTTCCACCATCTTTTGCATCCTTTTTTAATAATGGAAATCCTTTAGAGTCCCTAGCGCGTGAAAATGTGGTAGTCGTCGCTTCTCCAAGCATAGTAAGGATAAGTTCAAGTTCGTTCATATGGTCACGAGGGTTGTCCGGATGATTAAGTTTTTTATAATTTTTTATACCTTTGGCAGTCAAGTCAAAAGCTCCTTTGTAAATTTCATTGGTCAATATAGCGAAATCAATGCCTTCTTTTGCTCCTCTTTCTTTCCATTCATCGGTCAAAGTATTGCGTACATTTATACCTCGCATACGCTTAGCAATCCAATCATCTTCGTAACCTTTTTGCTCATAAATATGCTTTGCGCGAATAATGGCTCGTTCTGGGTCTTGGATTTCTTCAATTCTTTCTTGTCCCACCCTCGCAAGCCATTGTTTAAATGGTTCAGCTTTGGGTGATGGAATAGATTGAATAATACGAAAAATACCTTGTAGGCTTGAGCAATTCATGGGCTGCATACCTCCCATAGTTTGTATCTTAAGGGGGGTGACAATTTGTCCCCATCCCTTGCTAAGCTCAGAATCTCGCATTCTCATTTTTTTTATATAATCTGAAACATTTGGTGTTTTTGTAAGTGCTCTAACAACATCATTTATAGAAAAAAACCATTGTTCATCATGCCAAGCTCTTCTAACTTCTGCTTGTTCAAACAAAACAATGTTTTTTGGTATGTTTTTTTTCATAAAACTTCGTTATTTGCAATATGCATTTTCCACCCCGTCTCGTAGACGAGCCACCCTAGAAGAGGGAAATTTATCTCTGAATCTTGCTGATGAGAATCTCCAAGAGTTTTTTTACGCTATTTTGAGCCTCGGCTTCGGTCTTACTACCTGTGAAATTCTGCCATTCTTCCATAATTTCTTTGTCTTTCAAATCACGTACGGCGTTTTCAAGCGAGAGCCTCGTCTCAAAGTCTACTTCACTGTCCGCTTGCAGTACTTTCTTCACGAACATTGAAGCGAAATTGAGCACTTGGCCGTTCAACTCTGTTTTATTTTTTTCGGAAGTTATTGCTTGCTGGTCTAAGTAAAGGAAAAAATAGTTAAAGGCGAAAAATGCGTTGCCGATGACAAGCGCCCCGATGACTGCTATGAGAACAATGCGTTTTTTACTTTCTTGCATATACGATAGAAATTCTATTACGTTAGAGGTAGCCGTGCCACGGTCCTACGGACTCACGACTTTGTCGCGAGCGCGACCTCTAACGTAATTATACATTAATAATAATAAAACAACAATCAAAAGAACTGTTTGAAAATCAATTTTCTCTATCCATTTCGTGCTGGATGCGAGCTCTATATTCTGGTGGATGCCGTTTCCTTCAGCGACTAAGAATGCTTTCCCTCTGTAGGTGAGGTAGCCTGGTGCTTCCACTTCAAAATAATAAGAACCTTCGGGCACGAGGAACGAATAAGTGCCCCGGACATCCGTCACTTGTGGATTTTCTTGCTGGTAATCTTTAGCGGGCCAGAGCTCGTATTTCTTAGTGCCGGTATTTAAATGATAAAGGGAGACGATGGCGGACGGAATACGGGTTTCCTTTCCATTATTTTTCTCAAAGACGTATCCCTCCGGGTCAATGACTGTGGTCATTCGCATCTGGCGGGTACCTAATACCGGATCTATGTAATTGATGACGGTGATGATTTCGTATTCTCCCGGCACGACAGGGGAGACGACGTCTGCGGTGTATATGCCGTCATTGTCCGGATCGGTGTATTCAAACGTGGATAGAACGAGTTTATTCTCTACCTCATCCCCCGCCTTCCCCTGGAAAGGGGAAGGGGCCTGTTCAACAAAATCATTCATAGAAAAAAGTGCGGAAGCGGTAAGGGAAGAACGAAGAATGCTGTTGGTGGAAACTTTAGGGGTGGAGGCTTTAAATACGAAATACCCCGTCACACTACTAGCCTTGCTGATAGGCTTGACTACTAAGCGTAATGTTTGGCCGGGTAGAGTGGACATCTGTTGCGAGACTTCACCCCGCTCTCCTACGGACAGGGCAACGTTCAGATCAACGAGCTCTTGATTGGCGCGAGCGAAGACGAATTCCGCCGGAAGATTTTTCTTGGCGGAAGGGGAGAACTTCGCGATGGGTAGACCTTTTATCAAAGCTATTTTACCGACACCCACGTTGTTCATCATTTGTCCGTCTAAATTGGAAAGCCCCGGAATGTTGATAGATACTCCGCTCAACTTATCAATCTCGGACAAGTTTTCCAGTCCGACGGTCGTAATCGTTTTGTTTAGAATATTAGCTAACCCGGGAATATTTAGAGATACGCCGGTTAATTTCCCCAAGTCGCTCAATCTTTCTACTCCGACGCTCTTTAGAGTCTTGTCCAGTTCTGGGAATTTGTTTGCGAGGATGCGGATATCATAAGGCAATGGAGCGAAGACGAAAGAATTGATGGCTTTAACTGGAAGCAGATTCCATAAGAGGCCAAATGACTTGGGTGCAATCTTTGGGACTTCTGCCAAGGTGTCCGTGGCGGGCTTGTCCCCTCCGAATAAGTAAGAAATAAAGTCGGAAGCGTAATTGATTACATCAGAAATATTATCCACGATGGTTATCGGAGTAGGCGGGATGACAAAAGGCGGGATGACGGGCGGAGTAACGGGCGGGGGCGGAGGGTTGCGGGGGGCGGAACCACTAGAACCGCCAGAGTTTCGCATACTCTCTCTTCTCCAGTCTGTCTTTACTCTGAAATCAGCTTCAGCGCAAGAGTCTCCGGTTGCGCAATTGAAATTAATCTGACTGCTGTCGGATTTAAGAGTCGCATAGCCTAGAAATTCTCCGTTTGTGTTTATCGTCACTCCGGTGAAATCTATCCAGCCCAAGTTCGGGCTCCAGGCAAAGCCTGAGAGTATACCCGTGCCGTCATTCTCCACTCCAGAAGTCGTAGGGTTCAAATTTATCCAGCCAAACTGACTGCTCCAAGCGTTCCCGGTAACGGCATCATCTGTAATTTCCACATCGCATCCGCTACAACCGAAATTTATCCAACCGATATTTTCACCCCAAGCGTACTTGTATGTTCCATCAACGGTCCCGTTGGTCTCGGAAGCAAGGGCGGGTGAGACGAAAAAAACCAAAGAAAATAGAATTCCTAAAAAAAGCGCTTTTCTCCGAGTTAAATTATCTACCATAAATTAAATTAAAACACTTATACGTTCGCATTTTTCAATGCAGAGCACCTACGGTATTATATCAATAATATCGTTGCAATAAAAGAAATTATGTGGATAATTAACAGGGTAGTTCCTGTTTGCCGTCGTAGCTTAGCGGTAAAGCACGTCATTGGTAATGACGAGACCAAGGGTTCGATCCCCTTCGACGGCTCCCGGAGGAAATTCCTTTCCAATTAATTACCACCCCCTAACCCCTCCTCATCAAGGAGGGGAGGAAGCAAGCCGAAGTAGCTCAGTTGGTAGAGCACGTCTTTCGTAAAGACGGGGTCGTGAGTTCAATCCTCACCTTCGGCTCATAAAATTATGGAAAAAGATACGAATGAAATAACCAAGGAAATAGAAAAACTTGAAGGGGAGATGCAGGCTCCTGACTTTTGGAATGACAAAGAAAAGGCGCAGAGCGTCCTAAGAGAGCTTGCGGATTTAAAAGCAAAAAAGGAGGGAGCGAATAAATACGACAAAGGCAATGCCATCGTAACGATAATTTCCGGCGCCGGCGGGGAAGATGCGGAAGACTTCGGCGCGATACTCTTCTCTATGTATGTGAAATATGCAAGCAAAAAAGGCTGGAAAGTCTTTTTAATTCATGAGAATAAAAATAATAGTGGAGGATACAGAAATGTTTCTTTTGAGATACAAGGTAGGGGTGTTTATGGAAATTTAAAAAATGAATCCGGGGTTCATAGGCTCGTCCGTGTATCTCCATTTGATGCAAAGAAATTGCGTCACACTTCCTTCGTGCTCGTTGAAGTTTTGCCCAAGTTTTCAAAATTAGAAGAGAAAGATTTCATAATTCCACCCGCAGATTTGAAGATAGAATTCTCTCGCTCATCCGGTCCCGGAGGACAAAATGTGAATAAAAGAGAAACGGCGGTGAGAATAGTGCATATACCTTCGGGCATAGCAGTGCATTCTTCTGAAGAACGGTCACAAGAGAACAATCGCGAACGCGCGATGGCTATCCTAAGAGCGAAAATTTTCAAAAAAGCGGAAGAAGAGAAAAAAAGTATAGAAGAGAGTATGAAGATGAAAAATACGGAGATAGAATGGGGAAATCAAATTCGCTCATACGTACTGCATCCGTATAAAATGGTGAAAGACCACAGGACCGAGGTGGAGACATCAGATGTGAATGGAGTGTTGGAGGGAGACATAGAACTATTTATTCAAGCGGAGAAAATTTTGTAGTTTCTTTATTAAAAGTTATATAATTGTTAGTATTAAAACTAATGATTAAAATGAATAAAAAAGGTTTCACCCTCATAGAACTTTTGGTGGTCGTGGCAATAATCGGGCTTTTGTCATCCATTGTTTTGACCTCGGTCAATTCTGCGCGAAAAAAGGCGCGCGATGCCAGAACCCTGGAGGATGTGCGTCAGGTTACCCTTGCGCTCAATATGGCGCGCGATGCAAGTCCTACCAATAGTTGGCCTGGAATTGCAAACTGGCAATGTCTTAAAGCGAGCGGAACTTGTTGGAGAGGTAGCTACTCTGGAAACAGTACTATTGGAAATGCTTTAGCTCCATATATGCCGACAATTCCCAAAACACAAAATCCTTCCTCTGCAAATTATGCTTATGATTCATATTTGTATTATCCTACTTCCTCTGGAATAGGAGGGAGCCCTGCGGGGGCGTATATTATTTATGCTCTAGAAGGGGGAGCCTTTGCCAATAAATGCAACGGATATTATGCCGGACAGATGGATACGGGTTATTGGTATTGTTATTCTTGGATAGGGAATTAAAAGGTGCGAAAAATTTTCTTTTTGTGGTAAGATTAAGAACGTGATTTACTTTAACAATGTTTCAAAGAATTATAAGGATGCGGTAGCGCTTGATGGTGTTACTTTTACGGTAGAACCGGGAGAATTCCTCTCTATCGTTGGGCATTCCGGCGCTGGTAAGACTACACTGGTAAAGATGATTCTGGCGGACGAATTTCCATCTGGCGGAACCGTCTTTTTTGAGTCTATTAATGTGCATAGATTGAAAAATAAAGAATTGACCGACCTTCGCCGCCGCATCGGAGTGGTTTTCCAGGACTACAAACTACTCCCCAACAAAACCGCTTTTGAAAATATCGCTTTCGCCATGGAGGCTGTCGGTAAAACCGAAGAAGAAATAATGAGTGACGTGCCACATGTATTGGAATTGGTAGATTTGAGTGAGAAATTGCACCATTTTCCTCATCAGATGTCGGGGGGCGAACAACAACGCCTGGCCATAGCGCGAGCTATCATCAATCAGCCCGAGCTCATCATTGCCGACGAGCCGACAGGTAGCTTGGACCCAGTCAACACATACGAAATAGTCCAAATTTTGAAAAAAATAAATGACCTCGGCACGACGGTGATCCTGACCACCCACAATCGCGGAGTCATTGAGTCTGTGGATAAGAGAGTTATCACATTGGAAAACGGGAAAGTTGTGAGGGATACGAAACACGGGAAGTAGTGTGATATAATATGTTTACTTGTCCCGTTAGAAAATCAACGGACTTGTAAAAAGTTGGAGGTTTATTATTTAAATTTTTTAATGGGATGGCAATGACCACATTCAAAAGAATAATTAAAGGCGGATTTCTAAACTTTAAGAGAAGCGGGATTATTTCCTGGGCGGCCGTCTTGGTCGTCACCATCACCCTTTCCGTCATTACTACCATCATCCTCCTGCAAGCGGTTCTGCACTTTTCACTCAATCAAATTAAAGACAAGGTTGATGTGACTATTTATTTCACTATCGGCGCTTCGGAAGAAAAGATTATGACACTGAAATCTTCCCTGGAAAAATTGCCAGAAGTAGCTACTGTATCTTATACGAGCGCGGAGGAAGCGCTTAGAATTTTCCGTGAACGCCACCAGAGCGATTACCCTACGATTCAGGCATTGGATGAGATAGGGGACAACCCGCTCGGGGCGTACCTAAATATCAAAGCCAAAGAGGTTTCTCAATACGAAGACATCGCGAACTTTATGAAGTCCGACAATTCACTTACACCGGGCGGAGAGTCCATCGTGGATAAGGTAAATTATCACCAAAATAAACTAGTAATAGATAGATTGAACAATATTATCGGGGGCGCGCAGAGGCTCGGATTCATCCTCACTCTACTCTCGGTAATAATCACCGTTATTGTCACCTTCAATACTATTCGTCTGACTATTTTCATCGCCAAAGAAGAAATCGGAGTGATGCGTCTAGTCGGCGCTTCCAAGATGCACGTGCGCGGACCCTTTATGATAGAGGGTGTGATTTATGGTGTCGTCGCTACTATGATTACCCTGGTGCTGTTCTTGCCTGTTACCGCCTGGCTCGGACGCAGTATGACGAATTTCCTCGGCATCAATATGTACGACTACTATCTCTCTAGCTTCTTTCAAATTTTTGCAATTCTTTTATTATCAGGTATAATCCTGGGTGTTATCTCCAGTTGGCTGGCGATTAGAAAATATTTAAAGAAGTAGTTATAAAGTAGAAAGTTTATAAAGTATGCAGAAAAAGAATACCAAATATATTTTCGTGGTGGGGGGCGTCATGTCTTCCGTAGGAAAGGGAATAGCTGCCTCTTCTATCGGAAAAATATTACAGTCTCGAGGTTACCGTGTCGCCAATATTAAGGCAGATATGTATGTCAATCTAGATGCAGGCACTATTCGGCCCGCTGAACATGGGGAAGTTTTTGTCGGAGAAGATGGTGTTGAAGCGGATCAAGACCTTGGCAATTACGAACGTTTTACGAACCAAGTAAGCACTCGCGTTAATTACATTACTACTGGACAAATCTACGCCGAAGTTATCAGGCGAGAACGCAATTTGGAATACGAAGGAGAAGATGTAGAAGTTTACCCCGATATACCGAAAGAAATAATCAGACGCATTGAAGCTTGCCAAGAAAAAAACAAATCAGAAATTACCATAATAGAATATGGCGGTACTGTGGGCGAATATCAGCTTCTTCCTTTTCTAGAAGCGGCGAGAATGATGAAATCAAAAAAGCCCGCTGATGTTTTTGTTGTTTTGATAAGTTATCTACCAACACCATCTCTCTTGGGTGAACAAAAATCCAAACCCACCCAACACGCCGTGACTGATCTTTATTCTGTGGGACTCCAGCCGGATTTCGTGCTTTGCCGAGCAGATAAACCAGCAACGCCAGATATCAAGCGAACCATCAGCAACGTCTGTAGTCTACCCATTGAGAGGATAATCTCTGCGCCGGATGTTTATTCTATTTACGATGTGCCGGTTAATTTTGAAAAGGAAAATTTTGGTTCCATCCTACTTAAAACCATAGGTCTACCTTTGCGCCATAAAGATCTAGCCGACTGGACAGCCTTGGCAAATAAAATCAAAAAAATAAAGAAAGAGGTTCGCATCGGAATAGTGGGAAAATATTTTAATTTTAAATCATGCAAAGATACTTATATTTCGGTAATTGAATCCGTCAACCACGCCGCTTGGGCACTGAACTACAAACCGAAAATCACTTGGATTGATGTTGAAATGTATGAAAATGACAAAACAAAACTGAAAGAGTTGGATGATTTGGACGGTATCATTGTCCCGGGAGGGTACGGCAAACGCGGAACTGAAGGCATGATATTGGTAGCTGATTACACTCGCAGAAAGAAAATCCCGTATTTCGGTTTGTGTTTTGGTATGCAAATTTTAACAATTTCTTACGCTAGAAACGTTTTAGGTTTTCATGGCGCTAATTCAGTAGAGATGGATCCGGATACCAAATATCCGGTTATCGCCACAATGGCTGATCAAGTTGAAAAAATTAAAAATAAAAATTACGGAGGCACCAATCGTTTAGGATCCTATCCGTGTGTTTTGAAACTTGGTACCCAAGCGGCCCAAGCTTACGGCAAGAAAGAAATTTCCGAAAGGCATCGCCATCGATACGAAGTGAATAATTCTTATATTGAACAGCTTGAAAAGGCGGGACTTGTATTTTCCGGAATTTCTCCTAAAGGTGACTTGATGGAAATAGCCGAACTTCCCAAGAAAGATCATCCGTTTTATTTAGGCACCCAGTTTCACCCCGAATTCAAATCCCGTCCGCTTGCTCCGCATCCGCTTTTCACCGCTTTCATTAAAGCTTGTATGGGGAAACAGAAAAAGAATTGAGCGAGGGTAGTCCTCGCTCAGAGTTCTAGTTTGGGCTTATTTGTTATAAATACTTGTTTTTGTGTCTTGAAATCCAACTTTGTTTCTTTTATATATCTGGGAATCATAGAAAAATCTACAATAGCAGACTCCAATCGATTTTTATTTAAAAAGTCCAAATAACTTGAGAATTGATATTTTTTTAGAAATTCTTCTGCCTCTTTTTTGTTTTTTATTCCATTTTCCTTCCATTTTTTATCAATAATTGAAATTGGATTGAGGTGTACATAAGAAAAGATATACATGTATTGCGACTCGTTGCTTATGTGCTCAGATTTAAAGGGGTGTGTGAATAACGGACCGCTTCTCTCATACTTAGTATTAAAGTACATAGAATATGCGGTTAAAAGTTTGCCCATAAATTTGCTTATTCCACCTTCACTGTTTTCATATAAAATTAAATGAAAATGATTTGGCATGAGGCAATATCCTAAAACAGAGACAAGAGTTTTTTCCCTTTTTTCTGTGAATATGTCTTCTAAACTTTTATTTTTATCACGAAGAAAATTTCCCATTGTAAATGGCGCATCTTGATTCATAATATACAAAAGAGCCACAAAGCGATTGTAGTCTTTTGTGTTCATGAATATTTTACGTTTTTCTACACCACGAGAATAAATATGATAATGTTCACCAACAGCAAGGGATGTTTTTCTATACATATATTTATTATATATAATTACAGTAAATTGAGCGAGGGTAGTCCTCGCTCAGTTGTTATGTTTCGGGTTAGTTTGATTGGATTTCTTGGAAAGTGACATCTTTCGGCAGTTCAAATTTCGTCGCGTCCACCACCCAATTCTCGCAATTATAGTCGCCGATTTGGTCTGCGTTCCAAGCATACGTTCCGCTTACATCAGCACCCTCGTTTGAAGTTTCAGCCTCCGCTTTTATCTTGAAGCCCATACCAGGGGTCAGGGAAGACCAAGTGTAAGAATATCCATCGCGAGACATAAATGAAGAGTTCATCGTCCTGCCCTCAGCCACGGTGCTGAATTCTCCTTTCATATTTTGCCCATTGATGTACATCGTCCCACTGTTTTCAAAATCGCTCATAGACTGTTTGACTTCGCATTTGTAAGCTCCTCCTTGTTTTAAGAATTGGGAGAAAGCCATTTTCTTGCCAGCTGTCTGCTCCTCATTTACATTTCCAAGTTCTTCATTTTTTACTTCTTTACTTCCACCAAAAACAAAATATCCGCCCACAATCACTACCACTACGACAATCAATGCAATTAATTTTTTTGACATATATTTTTATAAGTTATTGCTAATAAATATATTATAGCAGAAATGTGAAAAAAATTAGTGTATAATGTGTCGTATGTCTAGCAACCCGGAAAATAGTTATATCAGAAACATAGATAATAGAAACCTGCCTCCCCGCAAGGCGGTAAGCGAGGAGCTCGCTAGAAAAGCGGAAGGAGTAATCATCGGTTGTCTAAATGAACAATTAAAGGGGAAAAATATAGAAGTCCGTCCGGCTACCCCCACCGAGGATTCCGGGCACAAGGACGAGGGAGGAAAACAAATAGATGCCGTGTTGAACATCGCCGGAAAGGCGGGTATGTGTATCCAAATCACCACCGCTAGAGACCCCGATGTGCAAAGAAAAAAGTTGATGCAACTCAAAGAAAACCCATTCGTGCGCTTGGAAGAAATGAAGAGGGAAGAGACTCCGATACCAAAAGTGGTGGTAAGTATAAATCCGGAAGAAGTCACATCTTTTTTAGGGGATTCTTCTTTCTCCAAACATCCTCAAATTTGGGCAAAAATAAAAAGTGACATCACGAACAGTCTTTTGTATGTCTTAAATATAACCAAGAACGAAAAGGAAAAAGCCAAAGCCCAAGAATTGCTCATTCTACTTGCGGATAGTGGAACTACGGAACACTAGGAGGTGATAGATATTTTTTGCGTTATTTGTGTAAGAATTTAATTACGTAATTAAATACGTAATTTATTGTAGCGCATCAGTCGCCTGTACTTCTATCGGTCTTTTAGCAAAAATAGTGAGCTCTTTTTGTTTCCTAAGTTCTTCTGCAAGATTTTGATTTTCTTTTTGTAAGTTTTTTAATTTAAAATGACTTTTAATAAATTGCGGGAGCAGAAGGAATATTGCGATAAGCATCCCTGAGAGGATTGTTATCAATAAAACGAGAGCGAGAGAGCCTGTGAGCTCCCAAGAAAAGAAAGTCACCGTGATAACGGCAATATTTTGTAGAGCGAAAACTACAGCAACAGCACCGAGTAAAATTCCTATAATAAAAAGTATAATCATACCATTAATTATACACCTTTTTTGCTTCAGAATCAATGGCTTTCTTTATGGGCTATATCAAATACATCTATAATTAATTTGATAAAAAGGCGATTTTGTACTATTGTAAGGACAACGATTGCGAGATCGTCTAATGGTAGGACTACGGTTTCTGGAACCGTGTATCTTGGTTCGAATCCAAGTCTCGCAGCCAAAAAATAGAATCGCCGTTTTCGCCAAAATGCGGAGCGTCGCTCTGCGACGCGACTGGGGTTTCCGCCAGAATTCGCCAAGGGTTTTTGAAATCCAAAAGAAGCGAGCGGGACGCGAGGCGGGGGTTTATGATGAGTAC
>Ga0076262_101_pt2 | contig 44925 bp, 49 predicted proteins | sample RifGroF2_FD_67749 | JGI IMG/M metagenome (GOLD analysis project Ga0076262, IMG submission 67749) | Parcubacteria (Nomurabacteria) bacterium GW2011_GWF2_40_12 | reverse complement strand
ATTGTAGCATTGCAGCGTCAAGTTTACACTTCCTAATTCTAATAATCTTTCCACTGGTGTTTTACCATCCATTCCTAATCCTCGGTGCTTTTTCCTGTAATTGTAATACCCAAGAAATAGATTTAATTTGTATTGCATCTCGTCTAAAGAATGATTTGCTTTAAATCCAAAACGCAGAGCTTTTTCATTTAAAGTTCGATGGAATCTTTCAATCTTTCCATTCTCTTCAGGACAATAGGGGGTATTCATACGATGAATAATATTCTTGTTTTTTAAATATTCTCTAACAATAGTTGCAATAAACTCTTTTCCTTGATCAGTTCTGATTTTTTGAATAGGAAACGGAGATCTAGTAATTACTTTTTCTAAAAAATCTAAAGTATTTAAAGCATTGGCTGTAGCATAACTCCAAGCAAAAACCCACCTAGTTGCATCATCAATAATAGTGTAGATGACTTTGCCTTGTTTGTAGCCAAACGGGTATTTAGTATCCATTTGCAGCTCTAAGCCTGGTATCTGGTGAGCATACAGCTTCTTCTTCCATTTCATTCTGGTGTGAGGATAATTGGTCGTATACCTGATATTGTTTCTTTTTAAAATTCGATAGATTGTGGTTGGATGTAAATCTATATTGTTTTCGTAAATTAAATGATCGTGGAGCGTTTCCACTCCGTCACTCCAATATTTATCAGCTAGATTAATAACCAGTTGTTCAATCTCCTCGGATGTTCGGTTGTGAGCTTGCTTGTGGCCAGTCTTTTTTTTAGTTACTAATCCATCAATTCCAAACCTCTTGTAGCGACAAAGCCATTTATGAATACTTTGTCTAGAAATATTCAATTCCTTTGATACAGAAACGACTGTTTTCTCTTTGTTGATAATTTCTTTTAATTTTTGCTCTTTTAGAAGCATATATTTTGCATCAAAGGTGTTCATCCTTAAAGTGTAAACCTTATTGCTGCAATGATAACAATAAAACCAAAAAAACTCCTTTCGGAGTTTTTTTGGTTGGTATTTATTGTTTTTTTTATTTCTTTGTTCGTCTCAGGAAGGCTGGAACAGCGCTCCAGTCATCGCCGTCATCTTCTATGATTTCTTCTTTTGTTTCTTTTTTGGTATTGAAATTATTATTGTCTGCTTTTTTGATGAAATCGCTATTGCCGATGTTGCCATTCTGTAGACCGTTATGGATTTCCTTTTTTATCACTGCTGGTGACTCATCTTTTACTAGTGGTCCTGTTGGTGCTGTACTGAAAAGACTTTTGCGAGGCATATCAGCAGGGAAGCTTGTAGCGATGACGGTGACTTTGATTTCTCCCTTTTTTAATTTTTCATCGCGGATTGTGCCGAAAATAACTTTTGCATCCTTGTCTATGGACTCTGTGATTATCTTGGCTGCTTCTTGGATTTCGTTGATAGTCAAATCATCTCCGCCGGAAATAGCGAAGAGCACACCCTTGGCGCCATGAATGGAAATTTCAAGCAAGGGGGAATTAATGGCAGCCAGAGCTGCCTTCTCTGCGCGTTTTTCTCCGGAAGCGGTGCCTATACCCATCAAGGCGCTACCGGCATTGGCCATAACGGCCTTAATGTCCGCAAAGTCCACGTTTATGATACCTGGGGTGGTGATGAGGTCGGAAATTCCTTCTACCGCCTGGCGGAGGACGTCATCGCATCTGACGAAAGCGTCTTTAAAATTGGTGTCCTTCTCGGCTAATTGGAGCAGTTTGTCATTCGGAATAATGATTATTGCGTCTACTTCCTTGGCCAAATCTTCTATGCCTTTTTCTGCTATTTTCATTCGGTGATTGCCTTCAAAGAAGAAAGGCTTGGTGGTGACAGCCACTGTAAGAATGCCTTGTTCTCTGGCGGCGCGAGCGACAATAGGAGCTGCACCCGTGCCAGTGCCTCCGCCCATTCCACAAGCAAGGAAAATCATATCCGCGCCTTTTACGACGTCTTGAATTTCTGATTTTGTTTCTTCTGCCGCTTTCTTGCCGACTTCTGGGTCCATTCCTGCGCCGAGGCCCTTAGTTAAATTTTTTCCGATGTGAATTTTTTTATCTGCGAGGGAATGATGCAAATCTTGCGTGTCGGTATTCATACAAATAAAGGAGACACCCTTAACCTTGGAATTTATCATGTGGTTAACCGCGTTTTTCCCTGACCCTCCTATTCCGATGACCATAATGCGGGCGAAACTTTCTATCTCCTGATTTATTTTTGGCATAGTTTTATTGTTAAAAAATTAATCCTAAGCTTTGCTTGGGATCCCGATTCTGGACCGGGACTTATATAGATAATACATTATCAGAAAGCAGGGAAAAGTAAACCCCCACACCTAATTTCGTGTACGGTATTAGGTGGTGGGGGTGAAGTTTTTACGGAAGCAACTGTTTTAAGCTTGATTTTATTGTATTTTTCAGGTCTTTGAGTAGACTTCCGAAAGAACCTTCCGGATAGCCCGAAGTGTCTTTGCTGGAAGTAAGCAAACCCAAAACATTAAACCAAGCCGGGTCGCGGAACTTGGTTTTAGTATTACCGAAAATTTCTGTGGAGCCCAAGCTTGAAGGAAGTTTCAATATGGACTTGGACAATTCCACGAGGCCGGAAGTATTCGCTCCACCACCGACAAATACGATACCCGCCGGCAGAAGTTCCGATCGCTTTTGTTTTTTTAAATTATTTTCTATTGATTCAAAAATATCACAGAGCCGAGCTTCAATTATTTCTTCTAATTTCTTTTTTGAAAATTCTTCATCATCGTCGTTGCTGAGTTTCAGCTCCTCCGCTTTCTCTAATGGAATTTTAAATCCTAAAGCGATGTCGTTGGTGATTTCTGCGGAGCCTATGGAGAAGGTATGTACGGACATCAACAATCCATTTTCAAAAACAGACAGGGAAGTAGTCTGGTCTCCTATGTCTACGAGCGCCACTCCGACTATCTTTTGTTTTTCGGACAGGGATAAGGAGCTCTCAGCCACAGGAGAAGCCACTACGTCTAGGGTTTCCACTCCGGCTTCCGCTATCACCCCGAGCAAATCTTCCAAATGCACGACAGAGTAAGTGACAAAAAGCGCTTTAGCCTCCAGCTTGGTTCCACGCAATCCTTCCAGCCTACCTAGGACTTCTTTCCCATCAAGGCGGAAAGAAATAGGGAAAGAATGAATAATTTTCTTGTTACCCAAGCTTAAATTGTCTTCGCAGTCCGCAAGGGCTTTGTTGGCATCAAGTGCCGTCACTTCGCCGTCAGCCTTAGAAACTATGGTTCCGCCGGAACTTATTTCTCCGCGCAGAGTTGTACCGGAGAGCGAGACGAAAGCGCGTTTGATTTTTATGCCGGAAGTTTTCTCTGCTGCCGCTACGGCAGCCTTTATGGAATTTACGGCGAGAGCGGGGTTGACCACGTAGCCGTGGCGCAAGCCCAGAGTGGGGCTTTCTCCCACGCCAATAATTTTAGGATTTTGTTCTCCCTTTGAGAATTCTCCGACCACGATTCGCGTCATGGAGGAGCCGACGTCTAGGCCTACCGAAATATTTCTGATCATATTTGTTTTCTGCTTCTTCCATTCTACTACTATGTTCCATTCCTTCCAAGTGGAGCATACCGTGGATAACTAAAAAACCCAATAATTCGGGATAAGTCTTGTTGAATTTTTTTATTTTCACTTCATTTTTGATAACTGTTGGACAGAGTATTATTTCTCCCGTGTTTTTTGAAAATGGAAAAGATAAAATATTTGTGGGTTTATTTTTATTTCTGTATTTTTTATTTATTTCTTTAGAAGTTTTTTCATCAATCAGAGCAATAGATAAAGAATATTTTTTACCCAAGATGTCATTTTTTATTTTTAGAAACGGCAAAGAGGGGAGTTTGCCCCTAGCTTTGTTTATCAGAGAAAATTCACCTTGCATGTTTTTATTTGGTTACCATTTTGCCCAGCTTCTTGAGTTTCTCTATTTCTTTTCTGCGGTCCATTCTCTTGAGAGCACTTTTCTTTATTTTAAGTTTGGATTCTTTGCGGACATTGTAGCGGGCGCCCTTAACCTTGCGGATAATGCCGGATTCTTGAATTCTGCGAGAAAAACGACGCAAAACGCTTGCGTTGTTTTCGTTTGGATTTTTCTTCACCTCAATTACTGTTTTAGCCATATAAGTAGAGATTATCATAAAATAATATTTTTGCAAATTTTACCCTATTTTATTGACTTTTTACTAAAAAAATATAAGATAATTATCTATGCAATCCCGTACGAAATAACGGGGTTCATTTAATAAATTTAATAATTCTTTCAGAAACAATAATGATAGAATTTCGTACGGGATGCAACAGGACGGGAATTATATAACTGAAGAAAAGAGGCAAGCTTTACTAGCTGAGTTGAAAGATTTGAAAGGCCCAAAAAGAAAAGAAATTCTTGAGAGTTTGGAATATGCCAAGTCTCTCGGGGATTTATCCGAGAACGCGGAGTATCATCAAGTTCGCGAAGAACAAGGCAAACTAGAAGAACGCATCGTCAAGATTGCGCGTATTTTAGAATCTTCTGAGACAGTGAAAGGCAGTGGAGGAGACGTAATAGAAATCGGTTCCAAGGTGGTGGTGCAGAAAATAGATGCCAAAGGCCTGTCCGCCGACAAGGCGGAAGAGAAAAAATATGTTATAGTTGGTTCTGAGGAGGCGGATATGGTTAATGGAAAGATTTCCAACAAGTCTCCTTTCGGCAAAGCGCTTTTCGGTAAAAAGAAAGACGATAAAGTTTCCTTTAAAACACCGAACGGTTTGGTTGATTACAAAATACTAGACGTGTCTTAGTCTTCGCGGAAGGCGCGAACAAATAAATTAAAATGTCTTCAATTGATGAAATTAGGGACGCCAGAATAAACAAACTTAAACTCTTGCGGGATAGGGGTGTGAATCCTTACCCGGCAGATTCAAAAAGGGAATTAACCCTCAAAGAGGCAACCAATAATTTTGATGAACTTGTCCACCCCGCCCAAGAGGGCACCCCTCAAGAGGGGAATTTAAAATGGATTGGGGGCAGGATAATGTCTATCCGTGGTCAGGGTGCTATTGTTTTTATAACTTTAAATGACGGGACGAGTACTTTTCAGGGTCTTCTTAAAAAAGATGTTATTGGTGATGATAAATTTAATTTCTGGGGCGAGGTTGTAGACATAGGAGATTTTATAGAAACACAGGGAACATTTTTTGTAACAAATAGGGGAGAGAAAACACAAGAAATAAAAGATTGGCGGATGTTGTCCAAGAGCTTAAGACCCTTGCCAGAGAAATGGCATGGGCTAGTGGATGTGGAAGAGCGATTCAGGAAAAGATATTTGGACATTCTAATGAATCCGGAAGTGAAAGAAATCTTTGAAAAGAAATCAAAATTTTGGAATGCTACTCGTATTTTCTTAAAGAAAGAAAATTTCCTGGAAGTTGAGACCCCGACTTTGGAGGTGACGACAGGCGGAGCGGAGGCAAGACCTTTCAAAACTCACCATAATGATTTTGATATAGACGTATACATGCGCATCTCCGTCGGAGAATTATGGCAGAAGAGGTTACTCGCGGCCGGGTTTCCACGCGTCTTTGAAATAGGTAGAGTGTATAGGAATGAAGGTTCTAGCCCGGAACATACGCAAGAATTTACCAATTTGGAATTTTATGCCGGTTATATGGATTACAAACAGGGGATGGAATTTACGGAGAGGATGCTGAAAGAAATTACACAAGAAACTCTCGGCTCTCTTCAATTTGAAACCCACGGGCACAAGATTGATTTGTCTCCGAAATGGGAAGTCATCACTTACGTAGATACTGTTAAAAAAGTAACAGGTATTGATGTGCTCTCTGCGAGCGAAAAAGAAATGATGAAAAAGCTGGACGAGCTCGGAGTTAAATATGATGGGACCAATAAAGAGCGCTTGACGGACTCGCTCTGGAAGCATTGCCGAAAGCAAATCATCGGACCGGCGTGGCTTGTAGATGTGCCGAAGCTGGTGTCTCCGCTTTCTAAAGCTAAACCGGAAAATCCGTTATTAACTGAGCGTGTGCAGCTCATTCTCGCCGGCGCGGAAATGACGAATGGATTTTCTGAATTAAATGACCCTATTGACCAGGGCGAACGATTTCTAATTCAAAAGAAATTAATTGAAGGAGGGGATGAAGAGGCGATGATGCCGGATGATGAATTTGTGGAAATGCTAGAACACGGAATGCCCCCGGCCTATGGGCTCGGTATGGGGGAAAGATTTTTTGCTTTCCTCGTAGACAAACCTCTTCGCGAGACACAACTCTTCCCACTAATGCGACCGAGAGAATAAAATTTTTTTCTTTCTTAATATATTATATATCGTATACTAAGAAATTTTTTATATAAAAACTCTCCATAAACGACACAACCTCGGGCGTGAAGCTCCGAGGCGTTTTGTTTGTGGCGATTTCTCGCCGATGTGTTGATAGTTGTGAAAGAACAAACTCTTGGCGCCCCCGCTCCGACGTCGGAGCGGGGGCAGAGTACACGAGGTTTCAGAGAGGGCCGTCACCGAACACCTCTCGGTTGGCCTCCTTCAGCCAACAATTTCCTCTCCTCACCAGAGAGGAAATGACGACAATGACGATCGCTACTAAGAAGATGAGTCCAACGACGGTAGTCATCAGCGTTCTCCTCCTCCCATTTTTTACAACTTTTTACAAAAACAGTCAAGTAACACAGTTAATCAAAGTTATCCACAGGGGAGGGCTTGGTGTTGTTTTCTATGTGGTTTATAATGTTAATCAAGTGGGAAAAGGTGGGAAAACTGTTTATAAGTAATTTGTGAAGAATCAATCATGCTCATCGGCGAATACATACATACGATAGACGAAAAAAACAGAATGTCTTTGCCGGTAAAATTCCGCAAAGAGATGGGCAAGAAAATTATCATCACTCCCGGTTTGGATTCCTGCTTGTTTATTTTCACAATGAAAGAATGGACGAAGGTGAGCAAGAGACTTTCAGATACAGATTCAGATTTATCCTTTTTGAAATCTGACCAGAGAAGTTTTAATAGATTTATGTTTGGACGCGCAGTGGATGTAGAAGTAGATTCTATCGGCAGGATATTAATTCCAGATTTTCTAAAAGACAGAATAAATTTGAAAGATAGCGCAGCAATTATCGGAGTACAAGATAGATTGGAAATTTGGAATGAAAAGAAGTGGTCGGAATATAAGGAAGTCGTGGAAAAGCAGGCGGATCAATTGGCGGAAAAGCTTGGAAACGAAGGAAAGTAGGATGTATAGCGTTCACAAGACAGTTCTTTTAAATGAAACAATAGACGGTTTGCTTGCCCCGAGCGTAGTCGAGGGGAATGAGAACCTTGTTGTCTTGGATGCAACCTTCGGAGGGGGCGGACACAGTAAGGAAATTTTAAAGAGATTTCCGAAAGCGAAAGTGGTTGCGCTTGACCAAGACAAGAGCGTCTGGCAGGGAAACGACCTGCCTGCGCAGACAAGTGAAAGAATTTCTTTTTATAATGAAAACTTCCGTGATTTGGATAAAGTCTTGGGGGGTGAAAAAGTGGATGGAATTATCTTTGACCTGGGACTCTCTTCTGACCAATTAGAAAATTCCGGGAGAGGATTTTCCTTCCAGAAGGATGAACCGCTTCTTATGACGATGAAGAAAAGTCCAAATGAAGAAGACCTGACTGCGGAAGAGATTGTAAACACCTGGGAAGAAAAGAACTTAGCGGACATCATTTACGGATACGGGGAAGAAAGATTCAGCAGAAGAATAGCCAAGGGGATAGTGGAAGCGAGGGCGAAGGCAAAGATAGAGACTACCGCCGACTTAGTGAAGGTAATCAGCGATTCGGTACCGGCAGTATACAGGAGGGGGAGAATCCATTTTGCCACGAGGACGTTCCAGGCATTACGGATAGCAGTCAACGACGAATTGAGGAGTTTGCAGACGGGATTAGAAAAAGGTTTTAGCGCGTTAAAAGAGGGAGGCAGAATGTCAGTTATAACATTTCATAGTTTGGAAGACAGGATAGTGAAGAAATATTTTAAAGCATTAGAGAAAGAGGGGAAAGTAATATTAATAAATAAGAAACCGATTTTAGAAAGTGAAAAAGAATTAAAAAATAATCCGAGAGCCAGAAGCGCAAAATTAAGAATTTTATCCCGCTTGTAGCGGGAACCCCGCCAAGGCGGTGGGAAAAAAATAAATTATGAGGCAAGCAACACTACAATTTAAAACACGCATACAAAACGCAAGCATTACGAACAATAATGTTGAGGTGAAGAAAGTCGTTTTGAATGTGATGCTTGCTGTGCTGGCTGCCCTGGTGTTCTGGTATGTTTTAATCATAGGTAATATGGTATTTGATATCGCGCAAAGAAGAGCTCTGGAAAAAGAAGCGCTTACCCTTACCAACGAAATAGGAAATCTAGAACTCTCTTATTTGTCCATTTCCGACAGTATTGATTTAGCCTTGTCATCTTCTATGGGATTCAAAGAAACGAAAGCAACCTTTGCCACCCGCAAGGCTCTTGGCAGTCTAAAGCTGGATACAAATGAAATATAGTTTTTTAACAAGGTCCAGAATTATCCTCTTTTGTGTGGTTCTCTTTGCGGGCATCTTGCTCGCAAAGCTTTTTTTTGTGCAGGTAGTGCAGGGTAAGACTTATTCGGAAGCCGCCGACAGACAATACGCTACGGCTTCTTCCGATATTTTTGAACGAGGTAATATATATTTTGAACGCAAAGACGGACAACTCGTCTCCGCCGCTACGCAAGTTTCCGGTTTTAAGATGGCTATAAATACAGCTAAAATTATTGACCCCGAGGATACTTATGAAAAATTATCCAAAGTGACAGAAATCGCTCATGGTGATTTTATCGCCAAAGCGGAGAAAGAGAATGACCCTTATGAAGAAATTTTACATCATCTATCTAAGGAGCAGGCGGACGCCATCTCTGGCTTGAAACTGCCCGGGGTAAACATCTTTAAGGAGAAGTGGCGTTTCTACCCGGGAGGAAGTTTGGCCTCGCACACGCTCGGTTTCGTGGGATACAAGGGCGATGAATTGGGTGGACGCTATGGATTAGAGAGACAATATAACGATGTGCTTTCACGTAGTGCCAACAATCCATACGTTAATTTTTTCGCGGAAGTCTTTTCCAATATTCGCAAAACTTTATTTGAGAATGAAACGTTCCCAGGCTCTATAGTGACTACCATTGAACCTCAGGTGCAGGGATTTTTAGAGAAAAAATTAAAAGAAGTGAAGGACAAGTATCAGGTTGATTCTATCGGCGGGATAATTATGAATCCGCAAGACGGGTCTATATATGCGCTTACCGTAAAGCCGGATTTTGACCCGAATAATTTTTCCCAAGTGGAAGAGGTTTCTGTTTTCTCTAATCCATTAGTGGAAAATGTCTTGGAGTTCGGCTCAGTGGTCAAGCCACTGGTGATGGCCTCCGCTCTCAATGCGGGAGTAGTGACACCAGAGACCACCTATAACGATAAGGGGTCCGTGATAGTGGAAAAGAAAGAAATATTTAACTTTGATAAAAAGGGCAGAGGGCCGAATACCAGTATGCAAGAAGTGTTAAATCAATCACTTAACACGGGGATGGTTTTCGTAGAGCAGAGATTGGGTAAAGAAAATTTGCGCGACTATTTGCTCTCTTTCGGCATCAACACTAAAACAGAAATTGACCTGCCGAACGAAACGAGCGGGCTTGTCTCGGGTATATTGAAAAGTCCTAGAGAGATTGAATACGCCAATGCTGCTTTCGGACAGGGAATAGCACTCACTCCTGTTGAATTGGTCCGAGCGTTGGCGTCCTTGGGCAATGGCGGAAATTTAGTTGTCCCGCACGTAGTGAAGGAAATAAAATATGACAATGGTATTTCTAAGGAGCTTACTTATAGGGCGACGCCAACCAAAATCACAAAGGAGACCAGCGAGACGATAACCCGAATGCTGGTGACCGTGATGGATAAAGCGATAAAAGAAGGCAATGCGAAATTGGAACACTTCAGCGTGGCGGTAAAGACGGGAACAGCGCAGGTTGCGGACAACACCACTGGAGGATATTATACAGATAGGCATGCGCATTCATTTTTCGGTTATTTCCCCGCGTATGACCCGGAGTTTATAGTTTTTCTTTACGCGATAAATCCCAAAGGTGTGTCCTATGCTGCCACCACCTGGACGGACCCGTTTTTAGACATCACCAAGTTTTTATTAAATTATTATAATGTTCCGCCGGACCGATAAATTCACCTCACCCTAGCCCTCTCCGAATTTCAGAGAGGGGGAAATCAAATGAAAACGAGCTTCAAAAAAATAATAACTTATATAATAAGAGCGGAAGCACAGCTTGTAATCCGCAAGTACAAGCCGAAGATTATCGCTATCACCGGATCACTCGGCAAAACTTCCACCAAGGACGCGGTTTATGCCGTGCTTTCCAAGATTGCGTATGTTCGTAAAAGCGAGAAAAGTTTCAACAGCGAGATAGGTTTGCCCCTTACCATCCTGGGATGTCCGAATGGGTGGAGTAATCCGCTTGCCTGGCTTTCGAATATTTTGAAAGGTTTGTGGCTCTTTGTTGGGCCTCATAAATATCCGGAGTGGCTCGTGCTGGAAGTGGGAGTAGGCAAGCCGGACGATATAAAGAAGACAGCCTCTTGGCTCTCCACAGATGCGGTCATCATCACTGCGATAGGGGAAACTCCTCCGCATATTGAATTTTTCAATTCTCACAAACATCTGGTGGAAGAAAAGAGCCAACTCATAAAAACTCTAAAGCCAGACGGCATCTTGGTATTAAATGCCGATGACAAAATAGTGCTAGAGATGAAAACTAAAACCAAATGCCGGATAATCACTTACGGGTTTATGGAAGGCGCCGACATCCTAGGCTCTGATGATAAAATCTTTTTCAACGACAAGAATATACCGGAGGGGATTATTTTCCGAGTGGATGATAAAGGCAGTAGCTTCCCCGTGGTCATTGAGGGTGTATTCGGACGCAATCATATATACGCGTCTCTCGCGGCACTGGCCCTTTCTTCCGGTTTGAAATTTAATATGCTAGATGCGACAAATTCATTAAAAAATTATGACGTTCCTCCCGGGAGGATGCGGTTGCTTGACGGCATAGAAGAAAGTTTCATTATTGACGACACTTACAATTCTTCTCCTTTCGCCTGTGAGTCTGCTCTCAAGACTCTGGGAGAAATAAAATGGGATGGTAGAAAGGTTGCTGTCTTGGGAGATATGTTGGAGCTCGGACGTCACACCATTGAAGCTCATAAAAATATAGGCAAAATTGCTAAGGAAAATTTGGGGAGGAAAGAGGATATACTGATGGTGGTGGGACAGAGGGCGAAAGCTATTAAAGAAGGCGCCATCTCCGCCGGTATGTATGGAGAAAATGTTTTTGAATTTTTAGATTCGTACGAGGCGGGAGACTTCATAAAAACTTTTATAAAAAATGGAGATATGATTTTAGTGAAAGGTTCCCAAGGTGTGCGGATGGAGCGTGTGGTGGAGGCCATACTGCTTGACCAGAAAAATAAACGCAAACTGCTAGTCCGCCAGGACGACGAGTGGAAAGATAAAAAATAAATTACTGGCCGAAAAATATCGGTATCTCTAGCGCGTCGTCGTGTTCGGGAAGTCCTGAAGGATTGTCTTTCTTTAGTATCAAGCTCCCGTTGTTTTTGTATGTGGGATTTTCAAACGTGAGGGTGGCGGTAAAGGGTACGAACTCTGTCGTCATCCATTCACCTTGGGCAGTGGCGTATCCTTCGGCGATTATCAGCCCGTCCCAGTTAGTCAAATATATAGGGAAGCTCGCTTCAAAGAACCACACTCCTCGCGCTTCTCCTTTTATATTGAGTGGACTAGTAAAGGTGCTATTGGGTAGGGGAGTTTCTAGGCGAATCAAATCCGCTTTGCTCTCTATCTCGGCTTGTAACACCGGATCAGTCTCTTCTATAATGTCTGTATTTATATTCTGCGGTTTCCACGTTATTACCACTATGACAATCGCAAGAATAATAATTATTAAGATAATTTTTTTCATAAATTAAATTATACTCTAAACAAATAAAAACAAAAACAGTCCACTACAGGGCTATTTTTTGAAAAATGTTTTATAATGGAAAGTATAATGCAAAACAATAAACAAGGTTTACAGAGACGCGCTTTTTATTTTACACGCTCTATTTTGAAAATGTTCCACTCTGAAAAAGTAGAGTCTCTTCCTAAGACATTAAAAAAGATTGGGATCAAGGTTGCATTTATCCACAACGAGAAGCGCATTCATACCGGTATGCATACTGGAGCAGCTCAAATTAATCGTTTTATGGCTCGAGCCCTCGTAGCTTTCGGAGTTCAAGTTAGACACTTTTATCCCAAATTACAACTTTCTGATCCGCCAACACACTTGCGAGGAATTGCAAACATCCTCTTTTTTTATTCAATGCTTGAACATAAAAAAGATATTTTAAAATTTGACATTATTCAAGGAACTTCATATACACCCTTACCTTTTTTAACTTTCAATACGCCGGTAGTGTGTCATTTTGGGTCCACGACCCATGGTTTTCTTACGGCTGTGCCTTTTAGTAAAAAGTTACCCTTAAAAGAGCAACAAGTCTATAGGGAATTAGTTAAATTAAAAATTATTCCTGAATTTGACCTGAAAACATTCCGTCCAATGGAAGATATCGCAGACATAGAAATGATAGCCGCATCTCGCGCAACTGCCTGCATCGCAACATCAAAGAAAGTAAAAGATGAACTAGTAAATGCTGGAGTGCCAAAAGAGAAAGTATTCATTATTTATAACGCTATTGAGGACTATTGGTTTCTACCACCGAGAACTACGGAAATAAAAGCTCCACACTTGGTGTTTTTAGGGAGGCTTGGTAATGACGTTTTTACTCTTAAATTGAAAGGACTTTCTCGATTAGTGAATTTTTATCGCGCCTTTCCCGAGATTCCTAAAACCACAATATGTATGACCACAAATCTTAAATTAAAAGAGTGGTTAAAGGTTTCTTTTCCTAAACATTATATGTATGTCAATCTCCGAAAAGACTTAATTCCCGGCGCCCTCGCTCCGCTTTTTGGAAGTATACTTTTCATTTCTTCCAGATATGAAGGGTTTTCTTTGAGTTTGGTGGAGGGTATGTCTCAGGGCTTGGTTCCTATATCATTTCCCGTTGGAATCGCTCCAGAAATTATACGAAATGGAGAGAATGGATTTATAGTTTCAACGGAAAAAGAAGCAGAAGAACGAGCGAGAGAGCTACTGAGTGATAATACAAGACGTCTAGCTATGGCCGTTGAAGCGAAACGAACAGCGGAAAAGTTTTGTAGTAAAAATATAGCTACCGATTTGATTTCTCTTTATAGAAATATCAAAAAGGAACACAAGGAAAATAATAAAAAATCTAATATCTAAAAATTTAGAAACACAAAACTCGCCCGAATTGGGTCGACGTAACTCTTCCAGGTATCTCTGGATCTTCTCGCGAGCCTCGGAGACGTGGAAGGATGCGCTTTGGTCGGACATTGTTTCGCCTCTCTGCCACCTTGAGGCGGTGGCTGCCTTTCTAGGAAGAGCTTTCTGGTAGATAAAACCATATTTGTAAATCGCTGTCAAATTAGCGTTTTTCGTCGGGTGTCCAACACCCGACAGACGGGTAAATCGTTAATTAATGATTATTTTTGATTAAATAGCATTTAGCTGCTTCTATATCTTCAAGTTGATGTTCTCCATCAAGCTCTTTTTTATATTCTATAAAATCTTTAGGATTAATTACTTTTATTTTTATTCCATTTAAATTTATGTCTAATGTTTTTGAAAAATTAGTTGCAAAAGAAATCCATTTTGTTCTTTCTTTATTACTTATTAAAATATTATCACAATCGCCGATATCAATTTCTTGTCCGTGGTAGTTAAGTGTTATTAATTCTAAATCCCACTTAGCGTCTATATAATGACTTGGACCATATATTATATAAGTAGAAATTTCTGGCAGGATTTTATCAAAATCTTTTTTAGAGATATCTATATCAATATCATTTAATTCTCTTTTGCATCCAAAAATTTTACCAGCAAAACCACCAGAAATTTGATAATTAATTTTATGCTTATCTAGAATATCTACAATCCAACGAAGAGCATTTATTGTTTTTTCTTCTAAGTGCATATAATAAATATATCATACCTAGAATTGTTCTTGCTTGTTTATTTACAGGCATTGGGGTCTGGAGGCGTATTAGACAACACAAAACCCGTCCTCCAAGCGGGCTTATGTCCGGGTTGGTGTAACGGGTTTATCTTACTATATAGAAATGGTAGCTTGGGTCGAGCCACACATTGTTTATATAGTTGATTGTTTCTCTGAAGGCCAGTCTACCAAAGAGCCGATACCAGGCTAGTTGGCACTTAGAAACTTGCACCGAATCGTGTTTGCCTCTTATCGCAACCTCCGTGCCGTTTATGAAATGGCACACTAGCGTCACCCCTCGTGGCTTCCACGGAGACAAGTTGATCTTGTTGCATGTTTGCTCGGCGTTGAGGTTCCCGAATAGGGTATGCCAATGTCTGTGAAGTCTATGAGGGACGAAGGAGATGTTGGGTGGTTTGTCAGCCCCACCCAACGATCTGGGGCGTCGATGGTGTTCTTCTACTACGAACCTTTTCAATGTTCAACCCCCCCCTTCTCCCTTACTCTAACACAAACCACTAGTAAAAGAAAAAATAATTTTTATTAAAAAATTTTGTGAGCCTAATTATACGGAATTGGAACCAGATTTTTAATCAGATAGGGAGGTTTAATCAATTACACGTATACTTTTAAAGTTTTTTGAATCTAGTCCTTTAATTGCCGTTTCTTCTTTTGTGAAATGGTTTGATTCTAATTGTGATGGGGAAAGCACATATTCCAAAAAACTATCTCCAACTTTTTTCAATGCTCCTGCTCCTGGCCAGAATTTGGCGATAGAAGTTTTGGTTGTCCCTACGGGAATACAATTTTCCATATTTATACAAAAAACTATTATTTTTTCTTTTGCTCGATTATAAGCACGTCTTTTGGGAATTGTGTAATATGATTGGTGCAATAATTCAGTTTTTTCTCTCCACAAAGGGTCTTTATCTTGACCGGGTTTCAGGTGTACATTTAATTCCACCATACGTCTATGGTGGTCGTCTAAAGAGGGAAGTCCGCCGAGCTCTTCTTCCATCAATAATATTTTTTCTTTTAAGTCTTTTTCAAATTCTTCAGGTGTATAGTATGAACTTACGGGTGTCATGGAAAACTTTAGGTTTGTTGGTAGATAGTCTTTAAGAAAATCTATAATCATATAAAAACTTTTTGCGTATGCATCAGTGTCAGCTTTTGGGATATTATTCATTCTTTCAACAATAATTTCATCCGAACTAAAGTCAAACTCTACTCCGGGGCTATATGCTTCTGATATTGGTTTTATCCATTTTGCGAAATACATCATACTGAAAAGTTCTGCCCAATCTGCTTCTGGGGTTTCTTCTAACCGCCACAGTTTGTAACCGCCAAACGGGAAGAGTAACTTTATCGGTAAATTATTTTTTATATTATTTTCTATTGCTTCGTGAATGTGAGGGATATATTCTGGAGTTACGGCAAATTTTCTGAATTTTTTAGACATAAGGGTTTTAAATATAAAATCAGCAAGTTCTTTGTTTGATTTAAATTGCCCCACTTTTTGAGTAACTTTTAGGTCCTCTAGTCTTTTTTTAATAAATTCTTGTGCATTCATAGAGATGTGGGTAGGAGTTGAACCTACGATTACCCCTTGCGGGAGTATGCCTTACCGTTTGGCTACCACATCAATTAAAGTTTAGCATAAAAATAAATTTGTGACCATAATTGTACGAGGTTGGAACCAGATTTTCAATCAAGTTAAGGGTTTTACAGCTTAGATATAGAAATTAAGGTTATTATTTCTATTTATAGCAACTCCTTGTTCTCTTCTCAGTTGCTCTAACACATTTACTTTTAAAAGGTTTTTTGATACAATCCAGGTAATTATGAAGGTAATACTTGAGAAAAAAATTGAAAATGGAAAATATTTTGTCAGCATCAACGTATCAGATTATACTGCTGAAGAAATAGAAAAAATAAAGACCTTTGGCGCCCCTCAAATTTCCATATCTCCTAAATCTATGTTCTTAAACGGTCAGTTCGTTAATTCTCTACCCTTACATGGCATGAATTACAGTTTTCAATTTGATAACGAGGCAGCAGCTACTAATTTTAGTAATTCTATTACTGAAAGAATAAAATCTGCTGTAAAAGTTTTAAAAGAGCGTAAAGATGATTTCAGCAGCAAAGATGAGATTAAAATCTAATTTTTATGAACTTCAATAAAGCAAAATGGATACCAATGATAGTATTTGTAGCAGCAATTCTATTTTTGGTATATTCAAAAATATGGGAACCAATAATTTTTTTAAGTTATTCTGATCTGGCTGGAATACTAACCACTTTGATGTTCGTGTATTTAACTTATGAGACCCTGCGACAGACCAGGCAAAACGAGGTCCTGCCTTACATAAATGCTAAATTCATACTTGCAAGTATTATCGGTGAAGAGTTTTTGAAAAAATATCCTGGTCTAGTTATTAATGAACAAGTAAAAAGATTGATTGATGATTTTAAAAAAGAAGACCATCAAAAAAGGGACATGCTTTTTATATTAATCGAGAACATCGGTGGTGTTACCGCGATTGATGTTCAAGCTGATGTTAATTACACTAAACGCATGTTTGGTAAAGACACTAATCAGACTATGAGTATTCCCTTTGGTATACTTAAAAGCGAAGAAGTACGTCTAGAATTAATGGATCATATGGAGTCTCCTGGAAATGAAGACTATTTTGAGATTAAAAAAATTGAAACACAATTTAACACGGTAAGCCGAAAATATTTTTCAGATGGTCCAACAAAAAATGATTCAACAAAATCTTTTACACATATAAATGAAGATAGGTCTGTCACTGTCATACTAAAGAAGTAGGTTATTTTCTTTTAGCTTCGGGTGTCCAACACCCGACAGATACTATTTTGTATGCTTTGCATTCTATATTTATGTGGTCACAAGTTACTAAAATCTACCGGGACCGTGAGTACACTTATCGAACCTTACAGGTTCAGTACACCTTTTCAAATAGTTCAATTTGTATGCTTCGCATTCATAGTTTATGTGAGCCACAATAATTTGCTTTCCGTCGAAAGCAAATTTTCCAGCCCCGGACTCAGTTATTTTTCTTGCAAGAAAAACATACTTCCGTCTTCACAAAGCACAAAAAAAGAGCACAGCAGTGTGCTCTTTTTCTCGTAAGTGCTTTGTGACCCTACCGGGAATCGAACCCGAATTTAATCCTTGAGAAGGATCCGTCCTAACCGTTAGACGATAGGGCCAATTTGTTGGCCTCTATCGTCTTCCATGGAGGGACGACAGGGGGCCATACAGGGAAGAATATAACATTTTATTTTGTAGTATGCTATATTTAGTTTGAGTTTTGTAAGTCTACGATTAACAGGAGGTTCGTATGCCGACGCAGTCGATTCCCAGCCCCCTGCCTCGCAGCAAAGAGGAGGAGCGCATTTTTCTGACAGAAATGGCGACAAAGTATTATGATGCCGTCGTAAGGGGGAAGAGCTTAGGGGAAGCCTTTTCTCTGATCAAGAGGGGGGACGACCTTCTTGCCATGCGCGATATGATTAAGTGAAGGAGGTAGAGATCAATCGCCGGACGGGGCTCCTTCGGGAGACTCGCCGGCGACTTGCAGTTTTATCAATCAAATTTCGTGTGGTATAATAAAAACAATGTAATAAATAGGGTAGTCGAGACGTCTACCCATCTATATTATTAGGTTTATTAAGAAATTAAATTTTTATGATGAATAAAAACAAACTTATATCAACGACAGCGATAGCTTTGGTTATTGCTCTTTTAGGAGGCACTTCTGCTTTCGCGGAGAAGGCCGTGCCGGGAGACATGCTCTATGGGGTGAAAGTATCGGTAAATGAAAAAGCGGCTGGAGCCTTTGCTTTTTCAAAGATTGCTCAAACCAAGTGGAAGGAGAGGCTGGTGGAGCGTAGGCTGGAAGAAGCGCAGAAGGTTGTTTCTGGGGATGTACTCGATGAATCAACTAGAATTATTTTAGAAGAAAAGATAAAGACTCAGATTGATGATTTTAATGAAAATTTAATTGAACTAAAAGAAGACGAAGACGAGTCCGAAGATTTGTCTGAGATAAACATCAGACTACAAGCTTCATTAAGAGCTCATCAGGGTGTACTTGAGAAGGTATTAGGAAAAACAAACATCAGCGATGACACCAGAGTGGAGACAGAAAAGCTCGTTTCAGTTCTTAAAGAATCAAAAAACAAGGTAAAGGATAACCACGAAGATATTGAACTGGAATTGGGAGCAAGTGAGCAAGATACTCTGCTTTCTTCTTCTGCCTCAGCAAATCACGAATCCGCATTAGGGAAACAAACGGCGGCTGAGAATGTATTGAATTCAGTAAAACTTTTATATCAAAGAGAAAAAATAAATCTATCAGCTAACATTCAAAGTCAGATTGATGGGAAGCTTGCCTTAGTAGAAACAGCCTTTCAGGAAGGTAAGGCCCTTATCGTTTCTGCGGACTATGTAGACGCGTTTAGTAAATTTCAATTGGTCATAAGCGGAGCCAATTCTACCAGACTGCTTGTGCTCTCAAACGTTATTAAAGGAAACATAGAAGACGATATGGATGACGACGACGATGAAGAAGAAATAGAAGACGATGATGATATTAATGACGATGAACTTGATGATGAAGAAGACGATGGAGATGATGATGAAGACGAAGAGGATGACGACGATGATGAATTTGAGCTAGAAGACTAATTTTCCTACTAAGAAATACATGATAATATAAAAAATATGAAAAAGTTGGTTTTATCCATATCTTTAATATTTGTTTTTTCCGCGTATACATTATATGTGCGTATAATGGGAGCTAGCGCTCCGGTGGCGCTGACGCCGGAACCCAATAAGCAGAAAGTAGCTCTGTCTTTACCGCAATATAAAACAACAACCGGGAACCCAAAAACTGGACCTACCCCTAAACCAACGACTACCTCCAGCTCTGGCACCTCTTCAACCCCAACCCCAATCCCAACCTCCAATCCAACTCCTGCCCCCGCTCCCGCGCCGGTTGTTGCGAATGTCGGAAAGTATAAAAACGGAACTTATACAGGCAGTGTGATAGACGCATACTATGGCAACATCCAGGTCAGGACTGTCATCTCCGGAGGTGAGATAGTAGATGTGCAGTTCCTGGACTACCCGCAAGATAGGAAAAATTCCGTGCGTATCAATGAGCGTGCGATGCCATACCTGATCAGTGAAGCTATCACAATACAAGATTCCAATGTAGACACAGTCTCGGGGGCGTCTTTTACCAGTGCCGCTTATCGTAAATCCCTATCTTCTGCCCTGGCTCAGGCTCGCCAATCTTAAATAAATTCCAATGAAACAGATTCAAATTATCATGGGGACTCCTGTCATTGTGGAAATTGCGGACAGAGAAAGCAGGCAAGAACTTTTTGATGAAGTTTTTGACTACTTCAGGTATGTGGATGACAAGTTCAGCACCTACAAAAGTACCAGCGAAATTTCCGCTATTAACGAAGGAAAAATAAAAAAAGAAGAAATGAGCGACGATATAAAATTGGTTTTTAAGCTTTCGGAAGAAACCAAGAAACTGACGGATGGATATTTTGATATTGTAACGAAGGCGGGGAAGTATGACACGTCTGGTTTGGTAAAAGGCTGGGCCATTTTTAACGCAAGCAATATTTTAAAAAATCACGGCATTAAAAACTTTTTTGTAGAAGCTGGTGGAGATATCCAGACATCCGGAATAAACGAAAGTGGTGAGCCGTGGTGTGTTGGTATCCAGAATCCTTTTTCTGAAAAAAGAGAAGTAATAAAAAAAGTTTACTTACATAAGGATGAAGGGATAGCCACTTCCGGAAACTATGTGCGAGGCAACCACATTTACAATCCAAAAGATAAAAATGATTCACTTGCAGACATCGTAAGCATCACAGTCATAGGGCCGAACATCTTTGAAGCAGATAGATATGCAACAGCCGCCTTTGCGATGGGGAAGAAGGGTATATTTTTTATAGAAGAATTGGAAGGATTTGAAGGATATTCCATTGATAAGGACGGGCAAGCTATTATGACGAAGGGTTTTGATAATTACATAAAAATAATATAATGAACTTATGCTCAAATATATAGATAATTTTTTAAACAAGATAACGATGTACAGAATAACTCTGTACGTTTTGTTATTCTTTTTTGGTTCCGCTTTTACGCTTTCAATTTTTAAATTACTACCGTATACGCCAGTGGACCTGGTAGCCTCGCTTCTGATTATATTGGCTGTGTCTTTCGTCTTCAATGTTATTTTTTCTTTTGTATTTGAAGCGCCGACCAATACGGAGTCCATTTACATCACCTCCTTAATTTTGTTTTTCCTCATTACTCCCGCCCAGGGCGGAGTGTACGCGCAATTTCTTCCGTTGGCTTCCATCTGGGCCATGGCTTCAAAATACATTTTTGCCATTGGAAAGAAACACATCTTTAACCCAGCCGCCTTCGCTATGGTGCTTGTGGCTTTCACCATCAATGAATCAGCCAGTTGGTGGATCGGAACGCCCTATATGCTACCCTTTGTCGTCGTGGGTGGTTTGTTGCTCGTCAGGAAAATTCGTCGGGCGGATTTGGTGTTTAGTTTTATAATCTCCTCTTTGGTGTTCATAACCATATTTGCGATATTCAGGGGTTCAAATGTCACTAATACTTTATTCTTTACTTTCAGAGATTCCGCTTTCTTGTTTTTTGCTTTTATAATGCTCACCGAACCGCTCACCGCGCCCACCACGAAATGGCTGCGCATAGCCTATGGAATTTTAGTTGGATTTTTGTTTACGCCCTCACTCCATATCGGCGCGTTTTATGCCACCCCGGAGCTGGCGCTCGTTGTCGGTAATGTTTTCGCTTATATGACGGGTCCAAAGGAGAAATTATTTTTAAAATTGAAAGAGCGTGTCAAAGTGGGCGCGGATACTTTTGATTTTATTTTTCAAAAAGACAAAAGTTTTTCTTTTAAGCCGGGACAATATATGGAGTGGACCTTGAAGCATCGCAGTCCCGACACGAGAGGGAATCGCCGTTATTTTACCCTGGCGTCATCACCGACAGAAGATGAAATACACTTGGGGGTAAAATTTTATCCCGAACCAAGCAGTTTTAAAAACCGCCTATTGGCGCTTGCTCCGGGTGGGGAAATCATTGCTGCTCAAAAGTCCGGAGATTTCGTACTGCCAGAAGATAAAAATCAAGAGCTCGTATTCCTCGCAGGGGGAATTGGTGTTACCCCATTCCGAAGTATGGTCCAATATTTACTGGATAAAAAAGAAAAAAGAGAAATCACTATTTTTTATTCCAATAAAACAGTCGCGGATATAGCCTACAAGGAAGTCTTTGATAGAGCGCAAGCCGAACTCGGAATAAAAACTATTTATATGGTCACCGATCAAAAAGAGAAACTGCCTGACGCATCTCTGCATAGTGGCAGGGTAGACGCGCAGACCATCAGAGAAGAAATTCCCGACTATTTAGCCAAACAATTTTATATATCCGGCACACACAGTATGGTGGATTCATTTGAGGATATTCTCAAGTCTATGGGTGTGTCTAAGAAAAATATAAAGATAGATTTCTTCCCAGGTTTTGCGTAAAAACCCAGTTGACACATAGCATATGATATGCTCTTATTGGAGTAGAAGGAGGAAGTCATGAACTCGAGAAAGAACTCCCCGCCGCTCTTTGTATTGGGTCTGCTGGGGGTGCTTTTTTTTGCTCTCCCCACATCAGACCCGAAGGAAAAGTCCACCGAGGCGGAGACGGATGCATCTCAAGAACTTGCAGCCCTCGAGAAAAGGGCGACACTGGCGGAAGCGGAAGTGAAGAGACTGAATCGCAAGATTTCAAGCTCTGTGCTTAATCTGCTTTACAAGGAACTTGACGCGGTTGAGTTCGGAGGGGTAGAGCCCTCCGGTCCCTGGGAGAACTACTACGTGGTTCTTGTTGGAGAACTCAACCGGAAACACTTCAATCCCAAAGAAGTGAACAAGCTTCTTGATCGGATGGTGGACATGTCCAAGAGGGGAAAGTATTTCTTCCCCGGACAGGCCGACAACCTGGAGGCGTTCTATCAGGACGTGGAACGTCTCAGGCCGAAGTAGCTGTTTCCAATATCGTGCAACCCGGGCAATCATGCCCAAACGGCACCAGCGACACCTAGGAGGAGTCGCTGGGCCTTTTCGTTTCTAGTCTTCTATTTTTGGTTTTTCTATCTCTAAAAGATTTATGTCTGGCGAAGTACCAGTAATTTTTAAAACATCTTTGTCTATTTTTTTATATTCTCTCCCGGAAGCTTGGTAATGGTTAACTACAGTACCTATAGCGTTTCCTAGCTTGTTATGATATTCCTCGTATGATTTTAAATGTTTTGTTAAGTCGCTCACTTTTTTAATTATTTCTTTGGCGGATTCTTCTATCTTAAAAGCCTTAAAACCATAGAGCACAGATTGTAAATATGCCATGAAAGTCGTAGGAGAAATGACAATAACCTTCTTTTCATTATAGGCGTAGTCTATGAGATTTCGTGTGTTTACTTTTATAGAACCCACTTCGTTTACGAGCAAATCATAATAAATAGCTTCTGCCGGAATATACATAAAAGCAAAAGGCAAGGTGCCTTCTTCTGGGCGTACATATTTTGCTGTTTCGTCTATCCTTTTCTTTAAATCATTTTTAAATTCCTTTTCAAGTTCTTCTCTTTGACGATCATCAATGGCATGCACCACTCGGTCATAATTGTCTAAAGAAAATTTCGCGTCTATGGGTATGATACCTTCTTTGGTGATGATGACGGCGTCTACTACTTCTTTATTTTTAAATTCATACTGCATTTTGAATTGTCCTGGCGCGAGGGTATTTGAAAGTATGAGCTCAAGCGATGCCTCGCCCCAATTGCCACGTTGTTTTTGGTGTTTAAGAGTTTTTTCTAAGTCTCCCAACTTGTCGGCGATAGTAATAAATTGTCTAGTGGCCTCGTTAGTTTTCGTTTGTTCGCGCGCTACTTCAATCAGATTTTTATTTACTTCACGAGTCAAATCTGCCATCTGTTGCTGAAGCATTAGTAGCGCTGGACTATCTTCTTTTTTTTCTTCTTCCTTTTTTTTGCCGAAAATAAAATACACCAATATTCCTCCAGTTATTAATCCCAATAATATAAAAAGAATATTTTCCATATATTTATTTTTTTAAATGATGCTTAAGGGTATAAATCCAGTCTTCGTCAATCTGATCACTTTCTAATTTTTGGGCGAGTAGCCATTCCAAATATCCACGATCAGTCATAAGCACGTCCTCTATCTTTTTACCTAAATGTTTTCCGAAGTTAAAGGTTCTCAGTAGGGAAGGATGTGAAGAGATTTCTATCATTTTTGCTATTACTGAATCCTCTCCCGCCTGCGAAGGAGGGGTGCCCCTTGGGGCGAGGGGGTCCTTTTTTGTTTCTTCTTGAATTTTATTATAAAGCCTTTCAAAAAGTTTTTCTAAAACCAGAACATCGCCCAATGCATCGTGAGCTGTCGCTTCAACATCTAGGTCTAGTAAGTAACGCAAGTATTGCAGATTATATCTGTCTATTTTTCCTTCCTTATCTAACTCTCTAGCGACTCGGAGCGTACAGATAAATTTACTTGGGTTTATGTCTTCTTTTTTTACAATCATTAAATCAAAAGGAGCATTATGAGCTACAACAATAGAATTCTCCTCTTCAAAAAGTTTCTTGATGATGGGTTGGTCGGTGCTTTCTTTAAAAGTCGGCTTTTCCGCCACCATTTTGTTGGTGATGTGGTGCACAGCGGAGGCTTCGGGGGGGATTTTAATTTCGGGCTTATAGAGACCAACGAAAGTCTCGTCATTGATTTTATAAGCGATTTGCACCAGAAAATCTTTTTCCGTGTTGCCTGTAGTTTCTGTGTCAAAAAATATTAATTTAGACATAGTGTTATTTTAACATAAAATGATATAATGTGTGTACCTGTCCCGTACTAAATTTTTGATTACGGGACATAAAGATAAAGATTATTAATTAAAATTTTAGTACTGGGATGCTTCACGAACAAATAAAAAACAATATAAAAGAGGCCATGATGGCTAAGGATAATGTACGGTTAGAGACATATAGAAATATGCTTTCTTCTTTTACCAACGAACTAGTTAGTAAGGGCAAGAAGCCGAATGAGATGCTTGGAGATGAAGAAGCTATCGCTGTGATTACCCGGCTTTCTAAACAACGCAAGGACTCAATGGAACAGTTCAAAAAGGGGAACCGAGAAGACTTGGTCGCCAAGGAGCAAGCCGAGCTTTCAATTCTTGAAACATATTTGCCGAAATTGATGGATAAGGGCGAAGTGGAAAAGATTGCCAAGGCGAAAAAGGACGAGCTCGGGGTCACGGATCCAGCCAAGAAGGGAATGCTGATGTCCGCCCTGATGAAAGACTTGAAAGGTAAAGCAGATGGCGCAGTGGTGAAAGAAGTCGTGGATCTTATGTTTTAATTTGTATTCTAATTATTTGTCATGCATACCGTAAATCTTTTGACCAGTCTAGTGGAGAATCACCAGGTTTTGGCCTATGTGGTGATTTATCTGGGGTTGATTTTTGAAGGAGAGATTTTTATTATTTCCACGGGTATCTTAGCACAATTAGGAGCGCTGAATGTCTGGTTTTCTCTCCTGTTTATTCTTTTGGGTGGTTTTTCCAAGACTATTTTGGGTTATACTTTAGGTAAATTCTTGTATAAAAAATTCAACCATCACAGAGTTTTTAATTATATTAAAAAAAGGGTGTACGCCGTCCTGCCCAGGTTTAAGGTCAAGCCATTCTGGTCCATTTTTATTTCAAAGTTTATAATGGGGGCGAATTATCTGGTGGTGATTTTCGCCGGTTATGAAAATGTAGATTACAAGAAATTTATAAAAGCAGAAGTCTCGTCCACTCTAATCTGGGCCCCGCTTATGTTGTCTGTCGGTTATTTCTTCGGTTACACAGCGCTTCATATTACTCGCGAGATTTGGAAATTCTCTATGGTAATCCTCATTATGTTTATAATCTTTGTTATTTTTGACAAGTTTATTAGTTGGGTTTTTGAATTATTTGAAGAATATTATCACGGGTCCCGTTAGAAATTCACTAAATAACACGTTAAGATAAATATTATTAATTAAAATTTTTAATGGGATGGAAACAAACAATAAAAAATTAATAACTCACAACGGGTCTTTTCATGCGGATGATATTTTCGCTTGCGCTACCTTGAGTTTGATGCTTGAAAAGGCGGGGGAAAAATTTGAAGTGATTCGCACCAGAGACGAAGAAATCATCAAGACGGGAGACTATGTTTTTGATGTCGGGGGAATTTACGACGAGAATCTCAATCGTTTTGACCATCACCAGATAGGTGGAGCGGGCAAGAGGCAAGGAGGTATAGAATATTCTTCTTTCGGTCTTGTCTGGAAAAAATTCGGAGAAAAAATTGCGGGGTCAAAGGAAGCGGCTCTACTCATAGATAAGAAAATCACAGAGCCGATTGACGCGGGAGACAATGGTATTGATTTGGTTGAATTTATAAACGAAGCCAAGCCGTATTTTATCCAGACATTATTCAGGTCTTTCCGTCCAAGTTGGAAAAACGCAAATGATGAAACTCTATTTTCCGGGTTTATGCAATCAGTGGAGATAGCGAAGAGTCTCTTGGGGCGGGAGATAGCGCTTATTCAAGATGGCATTGAAGCAGAAGGAAAGATTGAGGATTGTTATAAAAATTCGGAAGATAAAAGAATTATCATTTTGGACCGAAAATATCCATGGGAAGAACAATTGTATAAATATGAAGAACCGGTCTTTGTCATTTTTCCCAGACTCAACGACGGGCTCTGGAGCTCAGAAGGAGTCTTTGCCGACTTTCCGTCTTTTGAGAGGCGTAAAAAATTTCCTCAAGCTTGGGCGGGTCTGCGAAATGAAGAATTGCAAAAAGTCACAGGAGTAAAGGAGGCGGTGTTTTGTCATCGCGGATTATTTTTGGCGGTTGCTAAATCTAAAGAAGGAGCTATCAAATTGGCGCAAATTGCGTTAGAATCATAAAGGTATGGCATTTATTGATGAAATGAAGATTTATGCGGAAGCTGGACGCGGTGGCGACGGCGTAGTGCGCTGGCGCCAGGAGAAATTTGTGCCGAAGGGTGGCCCCTCGGGGGGAGACGGCGGACGCGGAGGAGATTTTTATATTATGGCGGTGCGCGATGTGCACATTCTTTCGAAATACAAAGCGAAGAAAAGTTTTACCGCTTCGCGTGGAGAAGACGGCGGGAATAAAAGCCTTCATGGTAAGAATGGTGAAGACTTTAACCTGGAATTACCCGTAGGTTCTATCGTCACCAATCTCGGAACTGACGAAACGTGGCAACTCTCAGAACCCGGGCAGAAATTTTTGATTTTAAGGGGCGGATACGGAGGCTTCGGCAATGAGCATTTTAAAAGTTCCACCAACACCACTCCGAAAGAATCACGGGAAGGGCAAGAGGGAGAAAGGGGAGATTTTAAAATTGAACTGGAACTTTTTGCTGATATAGGATTGATTGGTTTGCCGAATGCGGGCAAGAGTTCTCTCCTTAACACACTTACCAACGCAGAGGCGAAGGTTGGAGATTATGCTTTCACCACCCTAGACCCCAATTTGGGTGATTTTTATGGCTATATAATTGCCGATATTCCAGGAATCATTGAAGGAGCTTCGGAAGGCAAAGGACTCGGAGTGAAATTTTTACGGCACATCAAGCGAACCAAGATGCTCGCGCATCTCGTTTCTTTTGAGAATCTAAAATCTACCAGTGCTGCGGGAATGATAAAAGCATACAAAGAGGTTAGAAGAGAATTGGAAAGGTATGATAAAAAATTAAACCTGGGTGATGAAGGTTTGTCTTCTAAAGAAGAAATAATAATTTTAACCAAGACGGATGTCGTAGAAGATTCCAAAATCTTAGATAAAATAGTTAAAGAATTCAAAAAAGTATGTAAAAAGGTTTTTGTTTTGTCCTTGTTTGATGATAAAATGATAAAAAAGTTTAGTGACGATGTGGCAAAAATTTTAAAAAAGAATGGCAAATAAATATTTTCCGACAATTGGACTTGAAATACATGCGGAGTTAAAAACACAAACTAAAATGTTTTGTGGCTGTTCGAACGATCCCGATGAGGAGTTGCCGAACGTTAATGTCTGCCCTGTATGTATGGCGCACCCTGGCGCATTGCCTGTCGCTAACAAAAAAGCGATAGAAAACGTGATTAAGGTTGGACTAGCGATAAACGGGCAAATTGCAGACTTTTCAGAATTTGATCGTAAGAATTATTTTTATCCCGATATCCCTAAGGGTTATCAGATTTCTCAATATAAATATCCAATAGTTTCTGGTGGGCGCTTAGCAGATATGGATGTGACTAGAATTCACCTGGAAGAAGATACCGCGAATAATAAACACGATCGCGGGAATTTTTCTTTAATTGATTTCAATCGAGCCGGAGTGCCTTTGATGGAACTCGTCACTGAACCGCACACCTTTGAAACCGCGGAAGAAACAGCTAAAAAAGCCACGAGATTTGCAAAAGAATTACAACTTATACTTTGGTATCTGGGTGTGTCGGAGGCGAATATGGAGAAAGGTGAAATGCGAGTGGAGGCGAATATCTCAATCTCGGCAGATAAAAATAAGTTAGGCACGAAAGTAGAAGTAAAGAATTTGAACTCCTTTAGAAGTGTTGAACGTGCCATAAAATATGAAGTGGACAGAATGACTGAATTGATGGAAAGCGGAAAGGGGGATGAAATAGTACAAGAAACTCGCGGATGGGACGAGACCAAACAACAGACTTTTTCTCAGAGGAAAAAAGAGGGAAGTGCAGACTATAGATATTTCCCGGACCCTGATTTACCGAAAATGAAGCTTCATGAAGCCTTTGATTTGGAAAAAATGAAGCAAGATTTGCCAGAATTACCAGAGGTAAAAAGATTAAGATACAAAAATGATTTCGGTATTAAAGATGAAGATATAGAAGTTTATATTAATGACCCTGTTCTCGGTGCATGGTTTGAAGATATCGCTTATCGCTTAATGCCAGAAAAAGAAAAGATAAAAATAGCCTCAAATTTAATAACTAATGATTTAGTGGGTTCTGGAAAAGACTTTAAAAATTTTCTTAACATTGATTCATTTGTTGATGCAATTGATGCTGTTCACAGGGGAGAACTTAGTTCTAGAGTTATAAAAGATTTATTAATGGTTGCTGATGGTTTTGAAAAAGGACAAACCATTCTTAAATATGCAAGAGAAAAAGGACTAATTCAAAAAAATGACGAAGGAGCAGTAAAAGTATTGGTAGAAAAAGCTATAGCAGAAAATCCTGACGTTGTGGCTGTATATAAGAGCGGAAAGGAAAACGCCATTATGTCTTTGGTAGGTAAAATTATTAAAGAATCAAATGGCTCCGCCAATCCTCAAATTGTTATAAAACTTTTGAAAGAAATGCTATAATTGAGGGATGAAGACTCTAAGAGAATATATCAAAGAAGCTGAAGAAAAAAAGGTAGCCATCGGGCATTTCAATATTTCAAACTTGGAAAGTTTACATGCTATTTATAATGCCGCCAGGAAATTAAATGTGCCGGTGATTATTGGATTGTCGGAAGGAGAAGAAAATTTCGTCGGGCTAGAAGAAGCGGTGGCCCTAGTGCGCGCCATAAGGGAACGGGACGATTATCCGATATTTCTAAACGCTGACCATCATCATAGTTTTAAATCGGTGAAGGAATGCATTGATGCGGGGTTTGATTCTGTGATTTTTGACGGGGCAAAATTGAGTTTTGAAGAAAATGTAAAAATTACAAAAGAATGTTGGAAGCGGAATTGGGTTATATCGGCGAAGGTTCAAATATTAAAGATACCATTCCCGAGGGCGCTGGGATTTTAACTAGTAGAGATGAAGCGAAAAGGTTTGTGGAACAAACGGGAGTAGATATGTTTGCGCCGTCTGTCGGCAGTATCCATGGACTTATAAAAAGCGGTAAACCACATATTGATACAAACCTTGTGGCAGAGATAAAAAGGGCCACTGGAGTGCCCCTAGTGCTCCATGGAGGCTCAGGGTTACGAGATGTAGATTTCACGGATGCCATATCATCTGGTATCAATGTGGTGCATATCAATACAGAAATTCGTGTGGCTTATGTGGAAGGATTGAAAGAATCCATTTTAAAAAATAAAGACGAAGTGGTGCCGTATAAAGTTCTAGAATTGGCGAAAGAAGACGTAGAGAAAGTAGTGGAAGAAAGATTAAAACTTTTCAGTGGAATAAAATAATTTTTTAAAAAACTTGAAAGAAGAAATCTTAAAATTTTTTAAGGGTGATGCAGAAGATGATGAAGGAGCACTCATAAAATATTCGCACGATGCGAGCTTACTTGAAGTGCGTCCGGAAATTGTGCTTTTCCCGAGAGATTCGGAAGATGTGCAGAATTTAGTGAACTGGGTCAATGAGAACAAGCAAAATAAAGAAAAATATCCCAACTTATCTATTACTTGCAGATGTGCGGGGACGGATATGTCAGGTGGAGCGATAGGAGAATCCATCATTCTGGACTTTACAAGGTATATGAATAAACTGATTGGCGGGCCGTTGCCCATGGATGATATATCAAAATGGGAAATCGCGGTACAACCGGGAATGTTTTATCGTGATTTTGAGAAGATAACTTTAGAAAAGGGTTTGATTTTACCTTGTTATACGGCGTCCAAAAGTTTAAACGCGCTTGGCGGGATGTATGGTAATAATTCCGCAGGCGAAAGAACTCTAAAATATGGGAAAATGGAAGATTATATATTATCCGCCAAAGTTGTTTTCGCGGATGGAGTTGAGCGAACAGTAAAACCTTTTCCCGTGAAAGAAATTTCCGGGCAAGAAGAAATATATATAAAAGTTTTTGATTTAATCAAACAAAACGAAGAAGACATTAAACAAGCCAAACCGAAAGTCAGTAAAAACTCCGCGGGATATTATATTTGGAACACCATAAGTGATTTTTCCTCCCCTGCGAAGGGGAGGTTGGGAGGGGTCGTGTTTGATTTAAATAAGTTTCTTGTTGGTTCACAGGGGACGCTCGGCATTGTCACAGAGATGACTTTAAAATTAATTCCAGAAAACAAGCATTCTAAACTCGTTGTTATTTTTATGAATGACCTTGCTCCACTCGGTCGTTTGGTGGATGAAATTTTGACGCAAAATCCGGAAACGCTGGAAACCTACGATGATAAGACGATGAAATTGGCGGTGAAATTTTTCCCGGATTTCCTTAAAAACAAAGGGTTTTTTGGAATGTTTAAATTTATGTGGAGCTTTTTGCCAGAATTTTTTATGATGCTTACCAACGGTCTCCCTAAATTAATTCTTCTAGCCGAATTTGCTGGTGAAGATGAAAAAACAGTAAATGATAAATGCATAAAACTGGTGAAGAAAATTCAGGAGTTTAAATTAAAAGTGCACATCACCGAGTCCGAAACAGAGGCAAATAAATATTGGGATATCAGAAGAGAAAGCTTTGCCTTGCTTCGCAAACACGTGAAGGGTATGCGCACAGCTCCTTTTATAGATGATATTATTGTGCGCCCGGAATTCTTGCCTAAATTTCTTCCTGAATTAAATGATATTTTAAGTAAATATAATTTAACTTATACTCTTGCTGGCCATGCTGGGAATGGGAATTTTCACATCATTCCACTTATGGATTTCAAACGTCCTGATACGGCTAAAATAATAATAGAACTCGGAGAGTCTGTTTATGATTTGGTGGTGAAATATCACGGCTCTATCACTGCTGAACACAACGACGGACTAATTCGCACCCCTTATTTACGTAAAATGTATGGGGATAAAATCACGGGAATCTTTGAAAAGATAAAGGAAATTTTTGATCCCAAAAACATTTTCAATCCCGGTAAAAAAATTGTCACAGAAAATCAGGGTGGCACCAAAGAATATATAGCCTCGCACATAGCTAAAGAACATAAGGCTATACATAAAGTCTAGATTTGCTTTTAAGTCTTTTTCGTGTATAATCATTTTTATGTTTGCAATTAAAGCTAAAACAAGAGACGTTAGTGTTAAGTTGGATGCCCTAAGAAAGTCTGGAGAAGTTCCGGCTGTTTTTTATGGAGCAGGGAAAGACACCACCTCAATTTCCGTTGGAATGGTTGACTTCAAAAAGGTTTGGAGAGAAGCGGGAGAATCTTCCGCTGTGAAAATTACAACTCCGGATGGGATCATTGACGCCTTGATTCACGAAGTGCAGGTAGATCCAGTAACGGACGAGCCTATTCACGTGGATTTTTTGGCGATAGATATGAAGAAGAAAATCCGTGTTAACGTATCACTAGAATTTACGGGAGTATCAAACGCAGTAAAGAGTGGAATTGGAAATTTGGTCAAATCTATTCACGAGCTTGAAGTTGAAGCTCTGCCTGCCGACTTGCCACACAGCTTGACCGTGGATATTTCTAAATTGGAGACTTTGAAAGACCAAATTTTCGTTTACGATGTGGAAATTCCTGCCGAAGTGACACTCATCAGTAATCCTTCCGACGTGGTTGCTTCTATTATTGAACAAGTGGAAGAAAAAGAAGAAGTAGTAGTGCCGGTTGATTTGTCCGCAATTGAAGTGGAGAAGAAAGGTAAGAAAGAAGAAGAGGGAGGTGAAGCTGGAACTGAAGCTGCTCCCGCTCAAGAAGAAAAAACTGATAAAAAATAATTTTAAATATCAAACTAAATATGTTACAATAAAGGTTATGAAGCGGAATACGGTCATAGCCTTTTTTGTTTTAATATCAATGGTGTTTACAAGTTTAAGGACGCCAGAAACACGCGCTGCTTTTAACTGTCTTACCCTTACGACTTCTTCTAGCGAGAAAGATAAAGATTATTGCAAAAATGAGCTAGCGCAGATAGAGGCGGAGTTGGCGAGTTTGCTTGAAAAACAAAAAGAACAACAGAAACAAACAGGGACGATAAAAGGGGATGTGGATTATCTGACGAGTCAGATTAATGCCCTGAAGGCAAAAATAAAAGCGAGAGCCTTAGCTATTGCTCAATTGAAAGTGAATATTGCAGAGAAGGCAAGCAAGATAAAGTCTCTATCTAGTAAGATAGAAAGAGAACACGAATCTCTCTCTCAGCTCCTTCGCAACACGAACGAATTTGATAACGAAAATTTAGTTGGATTGATTTTGTCCGACGATAGCATTTCAAGCTTTTATAGCGATTTGGAATCTTACAATTCTATCAAGGAGGCGGTAAAAGATTCCATTGATGTCATAAATGGAGTAAAGGTGGAGACCGAAGTCGCCAAGCAAGACTTGGAGAAAAAGCAGGATGCAGAAACCGATGCCAAAGCGGATTTAGAAAGTGCGCAACAAAAAGTAGCGGTCTCGGAAGCCGAGAAGAAAAAACTTTTATCCATTAGTCAGCAGACAGAAGCCGCCTATCAGATGCTTGCTGCTGAAAAGAAAGCTCAAGCTGACAAGATACGGGCAGCATTATTTCCACTAGCAAACACTTCAACGAAGATAGATTTCGGGACAGCACTTCTATACGCAAATGAAGCTCAAAAGTTAACAGGCATAGAGCCAGCATTTCTCCTCGCAATACTTACCCAGGAAAGTAATTTGGGTTCAAACGTCGGACAATGTTATCTAACAAATCAAACTACTGGAGCTGGTGTGGGTAAAAATACTGGAACTCCTTTTGTAAATGTGATGAAACCGATGGGGATGCCGGGCAGAAAGGGAGACGTAGAAGATTTCTTAAGAATAACATCCAAGCTTGGTACCCCCTGGAATCAGACACCTGTTTCTTGTCCTATTGCAGGAGTGGCGGGTTATGGAGGAGCTATGGGCCCAGCACAATTTATTCCAACTACTTGGACACTATTTGAAAATCGCTTAAAGACATTACTTGGATATGATGCTAGTCCTTGGGCTCCGAAAGATGCGTTTATGGCTTCGTCTATGTATCTGACAGATCTTGGTGCTGTAGGCGCAAGTCCTAGCGCGCAACACAAAGCAGCTTGTAGGTATTATGGTACTGGTGGAGCTACGTGTTCATATAGTAATAGTGTTATGAAACTAAAAACTAACATTCAGGCAAACATAGATTTGCTTTAAGGTAAAAATTGTGATAACGTAATCAAGCAATGAAAAAAGATATACATCCCAAATATGATTTAAAGACGAAGGCTACTTGCGCTTGCGGAGCGGTTTTTGAAGTTGGTTCCACTATGCCCGAAATAAAAATGGAAATTTGCAGTCAATGTCATCCTTTCTACACCGGAAATGAAAAGATAATGGACACTGCCGGACGAGTAGAACGTTTCAAGAAACGAGCAGCTGCCACTGGAAAAGCTAAAAAGTAAATCACCACCCCTAACCCCTCCTCAACAAGGAGGGGAGTTTGCGTTCTCCTCTCCTCCTTGGTGAAGGAGGAGTGCCCGAAGGGCGAGGTGGTAATTTAAATGTTATAATTATTTTATGACTCTAGACTTAGAAGAACTTAAGAAGAATCACAATACTAGCTATTTGGCGAGTGTTTTAGAGAAACTTGTTCGTGAAGAAGCGGAAGTGCGAGAAATGCTGGATAGTGATGAGACTCTGCATGAAATGGCGGCGAAGGAGCTTAAATTTATTCAGGAAGAAAAAGAAAGAATAGAGGCACAAGTGGAAGATATTTTAAATAAAGACAAAGAGGCAGAAGAATTTCCGAATGAAATAGTATTGGAAGTACGGGCGGGCGCCGGAGGAGACGAAGCGTCGCTTTTCGCTTGGGAGCTTGCGCATATGTATGAAAAGTTTGCTGAAATACAAGGTTGGCAATGGAAGACTAACTATGAATCAAAGAGTGATTTGAATGGCTATAAAGAAGCAAGTTTTGAAATAAAAGGCCCCGCCAAGGACGGGGCAAGTAAAAATGTTTACAAGATGATGCGTTATGAGACGGGCGTGCATAGAGTACAGAGAATTCCCGCGACCGAAAAAAACGGCCGAGTGCATACTTCTACCGCTTCAGTGGCAGTGTTGCCAATCAGAAAAAAAGTGACCTTCCAAATAAATCCAGCGGACTTTGATATGGAATATTCCCGTTCGGGAGGAAAGGGTGGACAGAATGTGAATAAAGTTGAGACGGCAGTACGCATAATTCACATCCCCACAGGCTTGGATGTACGTTCTACAAATGAAAGAAGTCAGCTCGCAAATCGCGAGAAAGCGATGATGATTTTGACAGCCAAGCTTCAACAGCTAGAAGAAGACAAAGAAGCAGCCAAGCATGCCGGCATTCGCAAGGGACAAATCGGCTCTGGTGATCGTTCTGAAAAAATCCGTACTTACAATTATTCTCAAGATAGAGTGACTGACCATCGTATAAAAAAGTCTTGGCACAATCTACCGAAAATAATGGAAGGGGATATAGGAGACATTATTTCCGATATTGAATCTGGTGCAGTGGGGGATGAAGAGGAGGAATAACTTTTTGCTTTTAATTTTGCTTGTGTTATAATTAAATATGTAGGTCTCATTTAGCGAAACGAGTTTCTACGTTTATTAAGTAGTTTTTTGTCCCTTTTATTAAAAAGGGAAGAAGTAAAAGTATGGCTACAAAGCTATATGTAGGGGGACTCCCTTACAGCACCCAAGAGGACGCTCTTAAAGAGCTCTTCGCACAAGCTGGAAACGTTGTTTCCGCTGTGATTATCATGGACAAAATGTCCGGTCGTTCAAAAGGTTTTGGATTCGTAGAAATGGATAGTGCCGATGCAGCTGCAAAGGCTATCTCTATGTTCAATGATCAAGAATTTGAAGGACGCAAACTAACTGTTAATGAAGCTCGTCCTATGGAAGCTCGTCCACCACGAAGTGGGGGTGATAGAGGAGGATACAGTGGCGGAGGACGCCGAGAATACTAAACTTAATTTAGACAAAAAATCACCCGTGAGGGTGGTTTTTTGTTTTACCTCACCCCGGCTGCTACTGCATCCACCCCTCTCCATAATTAAATTATGGAGAGGGGAAGGCCTACCTACTGGCAGGCAGGGGTGAGGTGTATTTGCTGAAGTTTGTTTTTTCTGTTATATTTCTTATAGTGTTTTTATGTATATTGAGCGTGTAGTTCAGTGGTAGAACGCTGTCCTGATAAGACAGAGGTCGATGGTTCGATCCCATCCACGCTCACAGCGTAAGAAAGAAGCAAACAGTTTTGCTTCTTTTAGCTGTGAGGACCGCAGTGATGTTTTGCAAGTAAGCAAAACCACGAGGGGCGGGCTGCGAAAATTCCGAGTGGCGACGAGGAATTATTTGTAGCCACAAGAAACATTATTTGCATCTCGTAGGTTTTTCATTTATAATGCCTTAAAGCCTTAAACGGCTTTATTTTTGTGGAAAATGAAAAGCAAAATTTGAATAAAAATCCTTTACAAGAGTGGGGGAAGGGCCCTTGGTGGAAGCCAGCATTTGAGATTTTCAGTGAGATTTCTACTTGGATTGCAGTACCAATAATCTTGGCTGTGATAGGTGGAAAAGCTTTAGATGCTCACTACAATACAAAACCATGGTTTTTTATTGGATGTGTAGTTCTTTCTTTTATGATTTCATCTGTTGGCCTTGTTCGTTCAATGAAAAAATATGCTGATAAAATAAAAAACGAAGAAAAAGAAAAAGAAAAAGAAAAAGAAAAATAAAAATGACAATAAAAGAAACAGCACAAGAAAATATTTTAGAAAATGGAGCGCAAGAGGGAACTGAACAAGTCTCTCACGAAGTTACCATCTTCGCAGAGCCAATCAAGCATTTTGAAAATTTTACAATCACAAACGCTCTTTTTTCTAGTTGGGTTGTTGTTTTTATAATTATAGCTATTTCTGTAATTTTACGTTCAAAACTTCGTGAGATTCCAAAAGGGATTCAAAACTTATTTGAAATTATTGTCGAAGGGACAGTCTCTATATGTGATCAAGTCACAAATAATAGAAAGCTTTCTTTGAAAATTTTCCCTTTTGCTATATCTGTTTTCTTTTTTATCCTTTTAAACAACTGGCTTGGCATAATGCCTATCGGTGGTTTTGGTTTAATTGAAGAGGGGGCACATGGTTTAGCATTTATTCCTATTTTTCGTGGAGGTACAGCAGATATAAATATGACATTAGCCCTCGCTGTGATGGCAGTTTTTGGTGCAAATATCTTTGGTGCTTTTTCTCTAGGAATATGGAAAACTTTTAATAAATATGTTAATCTAAAAGCACTCGGACAAATAGGGAAAAAAATAAGAAAAGACCCTACAATCATCTTGGTTGCTCCGATCACGTTCTTTGTTGGTTTGTTTGAAATAATTGGAGAAGTAGCCAAAATAGCTTCGCTCTCATTCCGTCTTTTTGGTAATGTGTTTGCAGGAGAAGTTTTATTGGCGTCCATAGCAGCGTTGGTAGCGTTTTTTATACCGATACCTTTTCTTTTTCTAGAAATATTTGTTGGCATGATTCAAGCATTTATTTTTTCAATACTTCTCGTTGTGTACTTTACCATTGGTGCTTCAGATCACGATCATGAAGAAGGCCATGAAGTAAAGCACGAAGAGGAGCATGATAAGGTCGTTATTATTAATTAATTTAATCGTTATATTATATGGAAGTATCATTAGTCCCTTTTGCAAAAGCAGCAGTAATGGCCATTGGAGTAGCATTTCCAGCTTATAGTATCGGTAAAATCGGTGCTCAAGCCATGGAATCAATCGGTCGCAACCCTGAATCAGCAAGTAAGATTCTTGTTCCTATGCTTCTTTCTTGCGCATTCGCAGAAGCTATCGCTATTTACGTGCTTGTTATCGCATTCACAATATAGTTGGCAGTTGGAAGATTTAAAATTTAAGAATTTATTTTTTAAGTTTTGAATCTTTGCTACTGCCTGCTTGGCGTGCATTTAATATTATTTTTTAAATTAATTTAGAATGGAATCAATCATCAACGCATTTCACATAGATTATAAAATTATCCTCGCCCAAATGGTGAATTTTGGTATAGTTTTTGTTGTTTTATATTTTTATGCCATCAAGCCTCTGGGGAAAATAATGAAAGAAAGAGGAGATAAGATAGAAAAAGGTGTAAAAGACGCAAAGACAAATGCAGAAATATTGGATAAATCTAAAGCAGAATATGAAGAGATTTTAATAAAAGCTAAAAGTGAAGCAGATAAAATATTCCAAGAAGGAAAGAAGGAAGCTCAAACTAAAAAGACAGCAATGTTGGAAGAAGCCAAAAATGAAGTGGCTTTAATCATTGAAAATGGCAAGAAGACACTAGAAGCAGATAAAACAAAAATGGTAGAAGAGGCAAAGAAGGAAATTGTCACTTTGGTTATTAGCGCCACAAAGAAACTTCTAGGTGAAAAAATAGATGGGTCACTTAATGAAAAAACGATAAAGGAATTCAATAATTTATAATATGTCCATAATATCAAACAACGATATAGCGCATGCGATTTATTTAGCATCAAAAGATAAAAGTAAAGAAGAACAATCTTTAATTTTTAAAAATGTCATAAAATTTTTAGTAAAAAAGAAAAAAATTGCTAGAGTCCCAGATATCCTTCTCCGTTTAGGAAAGATAATAAATAATTATGAAAATAGGATAGTGGGAAAAATATTTAGTAAGGAAAAGATAACAGAGACACAAAATAAAGAAATAAATCAAATCCTGGCTCACCGATATTCTGTAAAAGAAGTTATCCTTAACGAAAAAATAGATGAAAAGTTGCTGGGGGGATTCAAGATGGAAGTGGGCGACGAAGTCATTGATCTCACTTTAAAGAAAAAGATAGAGAAATTACAAGAACATTTAACAAGTAACAAGTAACGTATGAATACAAATAACATTGTCGAAAATTTAAAAAGAGAGATAGAGAATTTTTCCACCCAGATAAAAGCTGAAAAGATAGGTAAGGTATTAGAAGTTTTCGACGGAATTGCAAAAGTCTCCGGGCTTTCTGATATTAAATCTTCAGAAATGGTCATATTTCCTGGAGGTGAGACTGGAGTTGCTTTAAACTTGGAAGAAGATGCTATCGGTGTCATTATTCTTGGTGATTTTTCTAAAATAAAAGAGGGTGATGAAGTAAAATCAACAGGAAAAATTTTAGAAATTCCAATTTCTGATGATATTTTGGGACGTGTAGTAAATGCTATCGGTGTACCGATGGACGGTAAGGGTGCAATCAAATCCACCAAAACTTATCCTATTGAAAAAGTTGCTCCTGGAGTCATCACTCGTCTATCTGTAGACCAACCAGTAGCTACAGGTATAAAAGTTATTGATGCTATTATCCCAATAGGCCGTGGTCAGCGTGAACTTATAATTGGAGACAGGCAGACAGGTAAGACAGCTATTGCTATAGATACTATTTTAAACCAAAAAGGTCAAAATATGATTTGTGTTTATGTATCTATCGGTCAGAAAGATTCTAAACTTAGAAAAATAGAAGCACGCTTAGAAGAAGGTGGAGCTATGGGCTACACCGTCATTGTATCCGCTGGTGCATCTGAAGCGGCAGCCCTTTCTTATATAGCACCGTACACCGGTGTCTCTATCGCAGAATACTTTATGGATCAAGGTAAAGACGTCCTCATTATTTATGATGATTTGTCTAAACATGCAGTAGCTTACCGCGAAATTTCTCTTCTTTTGCGTCGTCCACCAGGTCGTGAAGCATATCCTGGAGATGTTTTCTATCTACACTCTCGTTTGCTCGAACGTGCTTGCCGAAGAAATAAAGAATACGGAGGTGGATCTATCACTGCTTTACCTATAGTGGAAACTCAAGCTGGTGACGTGTCTGCTTATATTCCTACAAACGTTATTTCTATCACCGATGGACAGATTTTCTTAGAGACAGATCTTTTCTATAAAGGTATCCGCCCTGCTGTAAACGTTGGTCTTTCCGTATCTCGTGTGGGTTCTAGTGCTCAAATAAAAGCAATGAAAAAAGTGGCAGGAACTCTAAAATTAGACTTGGCACAATTTCGAGAGCTCGAAGCATTTGCTCAATTCGGTTCTGACCTTGATGAATCCACCAAGCGCCAGCTCGAGAGAGGCAAGAGAGCTGTGGAAGTATTAAAACAACTTCAATATTCTCCTGTAAAGACAGAACATCAAGTCGTCACTCTGTATGCTTTGACGAAAGGTTTTATGGATGACATAGCTATCGATAGAATTAAAGAATTTGAGCTAGGTTTAGCTTCTTATAGTGAAAACAATGCAAAAGTTTTTTATAAACAAGTTTTAGAGAAAAAAATGTGGGATGAAAAAGGTGAAGAGGAATTAAAAAAAGTTATTGCTGATTTTAAAAATAATTTTACCAGATAGAGCTTTAGACTTTAGATAGAGTCTAAAGCTCTATCTGGGCAACAATCAAATGGCCGGTACAAAAGAAATTAAAAGAAGAATAAAAAGTGTAAAGAGCACAAAGAAAATCACAAAAGCGATGGAGCTTGTGGCTGCTTCCAAGATGAAGCGTGCTGTATCTGCTACGCTTGCATCACGTCTTTATGCTGAATATTCTTCTAGTATTCTTACTTCTGTCGCTAAAAACATTGAAAAGATTTCTAGCCCTTTATTTACAGAACGAGAAGTAAAAAATGTATTATTAATACTTATTACTTCAAACAGGGGACTTTGCGGTGCATACAATGCTCAAATTATAAAAAGGGCACTTTTTTTGATAAAAAAAGAAAATGAGAATACAAACATTCACATTCTAACAATAGGTAAAAAGGGAGATGTGGCAATGCGCAGGATTAATAAAAACATTATAGCTAGTTTTTTTGAGCTTCCAGATTACGTATCTCTCAGGGATGTGGTCCCTATTTCTAAACTTTCTATTGATGAATTTTCTTTAGGAAATTATGATAAAGTTCTTGTCGCTTATACTGATTTTATTTCTGCTTTAAACCAAAAACCAAATATAAAACAAATTTTACCAGTTTCAAAAAGGAGCTTAAAAGAATTGATAGAAAACTTGGGAGAAAATAAAAATAATCAAGAAGAAAATAGTAAACAAGATAGGAAGATAGATTATCTTGTTGAGGGAGATACAAAAGATTTGATTGCATCCCTAGCTCTGAAACTCACTAGAATGCAAATATATCAAATGCTTCTTGAGTCCAATGCTTCAGAACAATCCTCCCGCATGATGGCCATGAAGAATGCAAGTGAAGCTTCGGGGGAGATGATTGATGATTTAACTCTAATGTTTAACAAAGCCAGACAAGCAAACATCACTAGGGAAATATCAGAGATAAGTGCGGGAATGGTGACGGCAGATTAACAAATTATAAGCGTCGCGCTAAAAGGACGATTGCGCGACATGATTTCGCAAAATCAAATATTATTAATAAATTATAAACAACATATGAAGACAACAGGTATAATCAAAAGAATAATTGGACCAGTCGTAGATGTAGATTTTGGTGGTGAGAATCAAAATTTACCAGAGATTTACAATGCCCTAGAAGTAATGAAGGATAATAAGAAAATTGTCCTTGAGGTAGAACAGCATCTAGGTGGTGGGCTTGTCAGGTCTGTCGCTATGGATACGACTGATGGTCTTTCCCGTGGGATGGAAGTAATTGACACCGGTGGTCCTATTTCTGTACCTGTTGGAGCTCCTACACTCGGGCGTATTTTTAATGTTTTAGGTGAAGCTATAGATGATGGTGCTTCTGTGGCAGTCGGTAAGAGATTACCAATTCATCGCAAGGCTCCAGAATACGTAGTTCAGGCAACCAAAGTTGAAATTCTAGAAACAGGTATTAAAGTTATTGATCTTATCTGTCCTGTTTTGAAAGGAGGAAAAGTCGGACTTTTCGGAGGAGCAGGAGTCGGTAAGACTGTCGTCATTCAAGAGCTTATTCACAACATTGCTTCAAATCACGGAGGATATTCTGTTTTTGCTGGAGTCGGTGAACGTACTCGTGAAGGAAATGACTTATATCATGAAATGAAAGAGTCCGGCGTGCTTCCAAAAGTGGCCATGGTCTTCGGACAAATGAATGAACCGCCAGGAGCTCGTCTCCGTGTAGCACTTTCAGCTTTGACAATGGCTGAACATTTCCGTGATGCAGAAGGTAAAGATGTCCTTTTATTCGTTGATAATATTTTCCGTTTTACTCAAGCTGGATCCGAAGTATCTGCTTTGCTCGGACGTATTCCTTCTGCTGTGGGTTATCAGCCAACACTTGCGACAGAAATGGGAATATTACAAGAACGCATCACTTCTACCGATAAAGGTTCGGTGACGGCTGTCCAAGCTGTGTATGTGCCTGCAGATGACTTGACTGATCCAGCTCCAGCTACGACTTTTGCCCACTTAGATTCTACTGTGAACTTAAACCGTTCACTTACTGAAATAGGTATTTACCCAGCTGTGGACCCGCTCGACTCATCTTCTACAATTCTTGACCCAAACATCGTAGGTAAGGAACATTATGAAGTTGCTCGTGAAGTACAACGAGTCCTTCAACGTTACAAAGATTTACAAGACATCATTGCTATCTTGGGTATGGAAGAGCTTTCCGAAGCTGACAAAGAATTGGTTGCTCGCGCAAGAAAAATACAAAAATTCCTTTCTCAACCATTTTTCGTTGCAGAACAATTTACTGGAACCAAAGGAGAATACGTACCACTTTCTGAAACCATTCGTTCATTTAGAGAAATCTTGGATGGTAAACACGACGACAAGTCAGAAAATGATTTTTACATGAAAGGTGCAATATAAAAATTATGCAAAAGAAATTAAAATTAAAAATAGTTACACCAGAAAGATTAATCTTGGAAGAGATGGTAGATCAAGTTAGTTTACCGACGACTCTCGGAGAGATCACAGTCTTACCTGATCATATCCCACTTATTACAGAGCTTGCGTCTGGAGATGTGGTCGCTTATGTAAATGGTGAATATGTGCCTATGGCTGTAGTGGGTGGTTTTATTGAAGTTAAATATAATGAAGAAAATATTACCGAAGTTGCTGTTTTGGCTGATTTTGCTGAACACTTAACAGAAATTTCTGATGATAAAATAGAAAAAGCTAAAGCTCGCGCAGAAGAACTAAGTAAATTAATGGAAAATAAAGAACACGTAGACTTTGAACATTTCGAAGCCGAGCTCGAACGTTCACTCACTAGAGTAAGGATTGCAGATAAGTGGAGGACAAAGAAGTATAGAAAATAAATGTCTAAATTTTATGTCATTGCGACGCCGATAGGGAATATGGGAGATATCACTCTCAGGGCTATTGAGACACTTAAAAGCGTGGACTTAATATTGTGTGAAGATACCCGCGAGACTAAAAAAATTTTGGATAAATATGGTATCAACAAACCCACGATGAGTTACCACGCTCAGAGCAAACTTTCTAAAACGGATAAAATTTTTGAATTATTGGAAGCCGGTAAGAATCTAGCTTTGGTGTCAGATGCAGGTACTCCGGGGATCTCAGACCCGGGAGCAATGCTCATTTCTAAAATAAAAGAGGATACACATATGCGCGATCGCGTAAATGTGATTCCAATTCCCGGAGCTTCGGCTGTCATTACCGCATTGTCAGCATCTGGATTACCTACACACGAATTTACCTTCTTGGGGTTTCTACCACACAAAAAGGGGAGAGAAACGTTGTTCAAAGAAATAGCGCAAGCGAAGAGGACGATGGTCTTTTATGAATCTCCGCATAGAATTTTAAAAACATTAGAGGCTTTAGTTAAATTTTGCCCAGATAAAAAAGTCTGCGTCGCTCGTGAGCTGACGAAGATTTACGAAGAATTTCAAACCGGCTCTCCGGCTGAAATTTTAGAATATTTTAATAAGAATAAAGATAAACAAAGAGGGGAATTTACTGTGCTGATTGGTTAAATTCGGGTTTATGGGTTTTTAATTCCTCTCCCCATTCTCCTTTTATAAAGTCGTATTCTCTATGCACAATTACATCAAAATAATCTGATATAAATGTGGCTTTATCATCTGTTACTAAAATAGACAAAAGTTTTTTTGGGATTTCACCCCTGGCCTCTTTTTTTATTTCTTGTGGTAGTATTTCATCTATTAATTGATAGATTTCTGTTTGTCTTTTTATTAAAATTTTCTCATCCCCAATTATTGTTACCCCGTGGTATTCTTTTGTGTTTTTTCCCGATTCATTAAGAGGGATTTCATCAATCATAGCAGAAACTTCTTCAGTAATATTTTTTTTAGGTGCCTCAGTCTGAGGTTTCCTTCCTGCTTGTATTTTACGTACTTCCTCAGGATCTAGGGGTACATTAAATTTATTTATTCCATCCATATTTATATTTTATAAGATTAATTAATAATGTCAATAAAAAGTTGTGGGGCGAGCTTGTTTCCAAGCTCGCCCCGACCGATGTCCTTCTCTAGTCAGTCGGAAGGGGAAAGTCCCTCCCAGCTGACGTATTCGTCTCCTCCCCTTTGGGGAAGGACGAATGTCGTGGGGACCCTGTGCCCATCTGCGTCGATGAGCCAGAGGATCCTGAGCCACTTCTCGAGCGGAAGTGGTGTGGCCAGCTGGTCCAATTCGTCGTTTGCCATCGTGGGTCTCCTTCTTCCTCTATAGGCGCGAAGCCTAGCCAATGTTCGATTCTATAGTATTATACACCCTTTGGGGGGTAATGTCAATAGCTAGAGGAGATCTTCGGGATCCACGTAGATTTCAAAGGTTGGTTGGAGAGAGTGTAATTTATTAAGTAAACTATCATCTATGGAGGAATTGGTGGATATTTCGGGTAGAGACCATTTTTTTGGTTCTATTTTTAAGAGCGCGTTGGTCGCATATTTACCCTGAAGTCGCGCCACGAATCCGCTGAAAATTTCCGGAGAATATTCTTTAAACATTTCTTCAAGCATTTTCCTGGCTTTCAGAGTCTGGTCCTTGTCGCCCAAGTGGGTGATTTTTATAAAACGTTTATACGGCGGGTAATCAAGATTTTTTCTGTCTTCTAATTCTTCCCGCACGAATGAAAGCAAATTGGCCGATTTAATTGCCATAAGCGCTTTATCTTTTTCATTCTTGGTTTGTATGATGACTTTCTTTTTAGCGCTGTTGATTATGGAAAGAATAATCTGAATTATTTTTTCACTCATTTTAAAATTTGGAATACTCCAAAGCGAGTCAAAAGAAGCAATGATGGATAGAGGGACTTTTTCTTTCAAATAAGAAAATGCCATTTCTGTGCCGATGAGTATGGCGCCAGAGCTACTTTCAAATTCTTTTACGATTTTTTCTGCACCCTTTGCTGTCTTCGCGGATTCTTTGTCTAGTTTAAAAATCTTAATTTTTGGCTCGCCCGTAGGGCTATGCCCGAGGGGAAATAATCTTTTCACTTCTTCGTATACAGTATCCGTGCCGATGCCGAGAGGCATCAAGTTCCAGCTTCCGCAAGATGGGCAGACAGTATCTCCGTCTTTATCTTTTTGACATCTATTGCATACAAATATCCTTTTTTTGCCTTGGTGTGAAGTATAAAGCACCTGGGGCGCTCCGCAGTCTTCACAGCTTATAGT
>Ga0076262_108_pt1 | contig 46075 bp, 56 predicted proteins | sample RifGroF2_FD_67749 | JGI IMG/M metagenome (GOLD analysis project Ga0076262, IMG submission 67749) | Parcubacteria (Nomurabacteria) bacterium GW2011_GWF2_40_12 | reverse complement strand
AAAATTTCCTTGCATTTTTCTCGCGCCTCCTCCCCCCACCCCTCCGCCGCGAAGCGGAAAAAGAAATGGAAAGGAAATTTTTGGTTTTGCTTCGCCGTTATCATAAATACATTATATGGCAGTTTGGAATAATACACAATGGAATACTATACTTACAACATAATGCCTAGAGCAATTTATACAAAAGACCATAATGAAATTGTTAAACGCTTGAAACAAGCGCGTCTTGATTCTGGGCTTGGACAGGTTGAGGCTTCAAAGAAACTTGGCAAGACGCAGTCTTATCTCTCAAAAATAGAATCAGGACAAAGGCGCTTTGATGTTTTGCAACTCAAAGAGTTTGCAAAACTCTATAAAAAATCGCTAGATTTTTTCATTAAATAATATGAATCATAACCATGAGATTTTAATTACTAAACAAGATGTTGCTCCGTACATCTATTTTGTATGCTCAATGGCTCAGCGAGGCAGGATGTATGGGGGTCTTAGTGGAAAAAGTGATTATATTGGAGGAGTGTTTGATCGTTGGATTAACATCATTCCTGAAAGTGTGATTTTTAATAAATATTTTCTTCCTAAAATAGCAGATAATCTGGAGGTTATTTCTGATTATTATGAATATGACCCTAAAAAATCTGGAATTGCCCCAGATGTTTTGGGTGTTAAAATTGGAAAAAAGGCGATACCATTTGTTGAGTATGTGAATAAATGGCGTGCTCTTAAAAATGCTCCGCAAATTGAGGTTAAATCATTCAAAAAGGGGCAGTACATGGTTAGCTTGAGAAATCAAAGTTACGATAAGAAATATCTTGTGATGGCAGAAACAAATCTTGATAGTGATTATTTGTTGCCATTTTTTGAACAAACAGTTATCGGAGAAGATATTTATAATAAATTAAAAATGGATGATAACGTCTTTATAAAGGAAAATTTAAATAAAGATCTATCATCAGTTACAAAGATTAAGCGGGATAATACGAATTTAGGATCCTTGAAACTTATTACAGTTTGCCTTGCGAATGATTTTATGCGGTATTCAAATTTGTGCGGTGAGGGGGGAAGTCCTTTTTATATAAAAGAAATAAATGAAACTCGAACACCAAAAACACTGCCACAAACAATGACTTTTTCAGAATGGATAAATAAAAAAATAGATAATTTATATAGTTGGAAAGAAAATAAGCTTGATAACAATAAAAAGCATACATTAATTGATGTATATGTTGAAAATGCTGATAAAATTCAAGTTTTGAAGAACAGCAAAAGCTCAATAACAATTTATACAATTAGTAAGGCGAAAATAAACGACACAGAATTAGAGGCAAATAAAACTTATATTATAAAATTCCAATTATTAGATAGATCTGGTGCAAAAAGCGGTGAATATTTTATGCATAAATCTATCATAGATAAAATCCCAAACAAGGAGGATATTATGCTTGATAATATAAAGCAATATATAAGATAATTACTCCATCGCTTTCATCATTTGCTTTGCTACTGCCTCAATAACAGGAACACTAACAGAGTTTCCAAATTGTTTATATAAAGCTGAATCAGCTAATTTTGGTATTTTGTAATCAATAGGAAATCCTTGAATCCGAGCGCACTCCAATGGGGTTAATTTTCTAATACCTTTCTTATCTTTAATAATCGGCACATTATGTCCACCAGTTCCCATATTTGCAGTTAATGTTGGGCAAACGCCACTTTTATTTTCTCGGACATATTGCCTACGCCATTGATAAACTTTCCCTTCCTCTTTTACAGAACCTTTAAGTTTTTCAAACAATGGCTTGCCGTTGTAATAGTATTTTTCTAGTACATTTTTCTCTAGCAAGTCAGTGATTTTTACAGTTAATTTTACTGGATTAGGAAACTCAAATTTTTCAGAATAGTCCTTATTTCTAAAACCTACCATATAAACACGCTCTCTATTTTGTGGAATATTTCCATATTCCATACTATTCAAAACTTTTGTTTTTAGATGATAGCCAAGATTTTCTAATGTCTCCTGAATAATTCTAAAGGTTTTACCCCCGTCATGACTTTTTAGATTTTTTACATTCTCAAGCAGAAAGCCTTCGGGCTTTCGTGCGTCAAGAATTCTTGCAATATCAAAAAATAAATTTCCTCTGCCTTTCTCATCATCAAATCCTTGTCTATATCCTGCAATAGAAAAAGCCTGACAAGGGAAACCCCCTAATAGAAAATCAAACTTTGGTAAATCATCAATTCCAATTTTTCTAATATCTTCAACCACTAATTTTGAATCTCTAAAATTAAGATCATAGGTATCTTTACACTGTGGCTCAAAGTCATTTGCAAAAACTGTCTTGAATCCGGCATTTTCAAATCCGAGCCGAATTCCACCAACACCGGCAAAAAGGTCAATCGTCTTAAATCCATGCTTAGTCTTTTTTGAAACAATTTTTTCCGGCTTGTCGATTATGTTGCTTATAACTTGAACAACAACGCCTCGCACTTCTACATCCGTTCTAAATAATGAGGGCATGTTTGGATTTCTTGCCTCAAGTCGGTATCGTGCTTTTTCTCGGTATAACTTTTTTAACGTTGCTTCGTTGTCATCAATAATAGCGACAACAGTTTGCCCATTTTCTGCTACTGATTGTTTTTTGATCACGACAATATCTCCGTCAAAAATTCCTTCGTCAATCATACTTTCCCCAACAACACGCAAGGCATAGTATCCCTCTGATGTTTTAATACTTGGATTTACGATTGAGATTGTATCTTCAAAATTTTCGATAGCTTCAATCGGATATCCAGCAGCAATTCTTCCAATAATTGGAATTTCTAAAATAGATTTAATTTCTTTCCTTAACGAAAGGCTTCTAGCAGAATTTTCAGACTTTGAAAGGTACCCCTTTGCTTTAAGGGAATTGATATGTTCGTGAATAGTGGAAACTGCCTTGAGTTTTAACTTCTTTCGTATTTCTTCAATGGTTGGAGATATACCATTTTCAGAAATATAGGTATTTATAAAATCAAAAACCTGTTTTTGCTTTTTTGTGATGTTTGACATATTGCATTGAAAATCTATTTGCGCTACACTTTGATTATAACCGAACGGAAGCCGAAAGACAAAGCGAGGTTATCCACACATGAAAACAGGGAGAAATGAAAAATGTCCATGCGGGAGCGGTTTGAAATATAAGAAATGTCATATGAACAAACCACGAGAAATTGGAGTATTACGCAAAGCATACGACATGGGTAAAGACCATGATTTTTATACTCGTTTTTTATTTGGTCTCGGCAACATCAGGAGTTGTGCATACGGAAGAGATAAACAGTTAGAATATGACAAAAGTTTTAGTCCGGTTTTTCAGAATCTAGTTGAAATGAATATTGTAAAAAAGAAATGCGTTGCACTTATTTCTCAACATCGTGAGGCGGTTGAAACAGGCAAAGATGGGAAATATCACGGTAATCAAATTGATGTAAATGAGCCTATTGAGGATGAACTAAATATTTTCTTTAAGGACTTTTTCATTCGTGGTGAAATGGCAATAGGAAGTCTAATAGCACACTCACGATACATGGGGTCTAATATTGGTTTTCTCTTTACAGACGACGAAAAGAAATTTCGCAAAGGATTGCAAAAATTTGTGTTGAACGAGAACGACGAGCGTTTTAAGGGGTTGAATGCGTTTATGAAGCATAATCGAGCAATATGGTATGAATCTTTCAATGATCTTCGTAACAAAATTGAACATGAGGGGTGGCATTTGCCTAATTTGCAGTACACACTTGATTCGAATAATAAAGTGCAGGTTCGCTTACCAACATCCCCAAACCAAACTATCGAAGAAATCTTGGAATCATATTGGCAAAGCATGAGTGCTTTTTGTGAAGAAGTTATTGTTTTTCTTCTGAGTCTCAAGTTAAAACAAGATATGGTTATCGTGTTTATTCCAGAGGAAAAACGAGATAAAAATTTACCTGTTCGATATATAGTTAGTCATAAGGATTTTCCGGGTGTTTTGTTGCAGTGTGGTTAAAGGGAGCAATCCCCGCCGTTTTATAATATCTCCTAAAAACGGCGGGGATTTGTGCGCGCACAGGGTGGGCGGGGCAAGCACAATACAATTTGCTTGTGCCTAGCACAATCCGCTTTATGAGTTACCACCACCAGTGAACGAAGCCACAAAGCCCAGAGCTACCAAAGAACGTCGGGAGGAAGCGCCTCGTCTCGCCGTGAGGACGGAGAAATGAACAACTCTAAAGAACCACAAATGCTATAATACAAATGTTCATTTTGTAGTCTGAAACGGCGAAGCAAAACCAAAAATTTCCTTTCCATTTTTTGTCGGCTCCCCCCACACCTTGCTCCCGCGACCGCAGGGAGCGGACGAGGCGCGCAGATTAGTCCTCGCTCGGATTGTTTTGGAAAAAAGTTCGGATTTTGTTCAGGAGACACAGCCAGTAAGTTTGGTATAGTTAAGTTACTAAGAAGTATTATTTTTAAAATAAAGCACTATTCAAAAAATGGAAACTACACAAAAAATCAATGAACATCTAGGGCCAGTTTTTAAAGAAGTGTTGCCCGCAATCTCTAATGCCGGAATCAAATACTGGGTATTTGGAGGTGTTGGAGTAGCCGGGATAAATGGAAAATATATAAGAGAGAATCAAGATATAGACATTTATGTTCAGGAAGAGGATTTTTGGAAACTTGAGCCAATACTTAAGGATCTTGTAGAAAAGCACGGGGCATGGGATGCGGATAATTGGACACTGACTTATTCCATGCTCAAAAGACATAAGCGTCCTAAATTTGCCTTGAATATAAAGAAAGTAGAGCGCTTCGAAGTTATTCCAGTTTATAGAATTCTTGGAGGTATAGAAGTCAGGGTTACAGATCCGACGATTTTATCTGAGGATGCTCTTATTCAGGAAGAAAAATATTTGGATGGACAGCAATTCTTTTCGGCACCGGAGAGTGTGGTGAAAAAATTACTAAAAGATATGGTGGAAGTACGTATTAAAAACTATAACGAAACCGAGCATATTAAAGAGGAATATAAATATATATTGGATATGCGTTCTTTGTTCCCTGAAGACGTTGTCCGTGATGTAATAGAAAGGTTTAATAAAAAGGCTGATGAAAACAAGAGTAAACAGAGTTAGTTTATGCCAAATTCTGTAAAATAGGCAAGACAAATTTTATGGATAAAAATAACCAAAATGATTTATCTGACTGAAAATGCTTGGTTTATAAGGCTAATAAAAGAAATCCACAGACTATTGATTTTTCTGTAATATAGGTATATAATTGGGATACTAACAGCACCGCCTCTGTCCGCAAGGACAGGGGTGGTTTTTGTTGTGGTCTAAATAATGTGTTAAACTTGCATTATGGAAAAGAAGGAAAGAGTGGCTGTATATATTGATGGAGGCAATACTTATAAAAGATTGAAGTGGCTTGGAATACCACAAAAATCAACAAGGATGGATTATTCAGCTTTTGTAAAACATCTGGTTGGAGACAGAGAGTTGATATCAAAAAGATATTATGTGGGCATAGTTAGAAATGTTGATGGTTCAGAAAAATCAGAAAAAATGGTAAAAGACCAGCAGAAGTTTTTGAATATTTTAAAAACAGAAAATTTTGAAGTTAAGCACGGGAAAATAATGTATGACGATGGAAATATTAGGGAAAAAGGTGTGGATGTGAAGCTTGCAATAGATTTGGTAATAGGCGCAGTGGACAATATGTATGACACAGCTATTGTGATAAGTTCCGACACAGACCTTATTCCAGCTATCAAATATGTTTGCAAGGCAAAAAAGAAAAATGTTGAATATATAGGATTCGGCTCAAATCCATCGCTCGGAATGATAAAAGAATCTTTAGTATCCAGAGTATTTTCAGACATTGATATGGTTAAATTCCAGAGATCTAATTACAGAGGAGTAATAATTGAAGAAAGTTTGGAAACTAAAGAAGTTTTGAAAGATATAAAAATTTTGGAAACAAAAATTGAGCCAGTTAAAGAAAAACATAAAACACCTTGGGTAAAGCAATGGACTTTGCATACTATTGAAATCAAAGAAGAAAATGGAGAGAATATTGCTGAAAAATTAAGTCAAAATTTAGACAAAAAACATAGTTGGTATGCTGATTTTAAGAACAAAGATTACCATTTCATAATATATAGAGAAAAAATATTTAAAGTTGATTTAAAGAACCCTATACTTTACAAAGATGCTAAAGAATATGGTATTTCTTTGGGAATTCCTGAATATCAAGTTAATTTTGTTCCAGAAGACAAAGTTTTGAAAAGATAAATTTGTTATACATAAATTATGAATGAAGAATATTTTGATATCGTTGACGAAGATAATAAACCGACAGGAGAAAAAAGATTGCGCTCTGAGGCGCACGCCACTGGTTTGTGGCATAGAATAGCTCGCGTTTATTTATTTAGTGAAGCAGGTGGCAATATTCAATTTTTAGTTCATCTACGTTCTAAAAATAAAGATATGCACCCAAATTGTTGGGATACACGTTTTGGTGGACATTTGAAAGTTGGAGAAAGTGTTGAAAGTACGGTGGAAAGTGAATTACTAGAAGAAATCGGTTTGAAACTAGAGAAAGATAATTTAATCAAAGGAGAGACTTACAAAAGGGACAACTACCCAAACAGAGAGTTTGTATACACCTTCTATTATAAATTTATCGGCGAAATATCGGAACTAAAATTTAATGATGGAGAAGTTCAAGAAATAAAATGGATGGAGGTATCAGACATCATTAAATCAATGACAAATGAGCCCAAAATATGGTCTAGCGGTAAGGATGGACTCACACAAGCCCTTAATGTCTTAAAATCTAGATTGAAAGACATTAAAGTGTCCCCACAACACGTGTAATATGTTTATTTTAAAGACGTCTATATAATTATGAAAAACATTTATAAAATAATCATCGCAGTATTTGTCGTCGCTGTCTTAGGTATTATTATTTATTCTATGGACAGTGAAACTGTCGTAGAAAAAGTCCCTCCAGTAAGCACTGGGGACTCTATTGTGGGATGTTATGTCGCGCATTTGCAAAAAGATATTTATACGCTCGTCATCCAATCCGAAGAGAAGGGAGCCGTCTTCGGTATGCTCGCTTATAATAATTATCAAAAGGACAGCTCGTCTGGGTCTTTTGAAGGTACCTTTACTGACGGGATTCTTCTCGGAAATTATTCTTTTGATTCAGAGGGAATGCGTTCGGATAGACAGTTGATATTCAAACAAGTTGACGGTAATTTTATAGAGGGATTCGGTGATGTGAAGATGGTAGACGGTAAAGAGGTGTTTGTTGATACGAATAACATAAACTATGACCAGAAATTGACGTTTGTAAAATCAAAAGATTGCGCGGAAAACTTTAGTGATTCAAATAATATCTTCACTTTTGACTATAACCCATATTTCAAAGCGTACGAAGGTCAAAATATACTTGATTTGGACTGGAGACAAAACACCACAAAGAAAGGAGTGCTTTTGGCTAGTGTCGTAATACCCAAGACATATATGCCCAATACCAACTTTTCTAGCGCTCGTTTTACCATCGGCAGGTCCACTGACGCGAATGAAATTAAAACCTGTATGATAAATGCGACAAACGGTGAGAAAAAAGGTGAAGCAACGACGATAGGCGGATACGATTTTGTTAAATTTTCACTGGATGATGCCGGCGCGGGGAACTTCTACGAGACGACCAGCTACCGTGGCATAGTGGATGGGGATTGTTATGCAATTGAATACACTATTCATTCCACAAACATCGGCAATTATTCGCCCAGCCAAGGAATAATAGAATTTGATAAATCCGTTATCCAAAACGAGATTGGAAAAATAATTAAAAGTTTCAAATTCCTCATAAATAGCGATTAGGGCTGAAGAAAGGTTTTTGGTAGTATAATAAAAATATGATAAAAGCCATTGCTTTTGATTATGGGGGAGTGATTGAAGTGACGGAATGGGATTTGGCGCAAGAAATAGCGGATTATCTACAAATTACCAGAGATGTCTGGTATAATGCTTATTATTCCCTCAGCCACCTGTGGAGTATCAGCGGGGACAATGGAGAAGAAGTTTATGCCGCCGTGGCGAAAAAACTGAATGCGTCGGAAATTCAAATATCCCAGGTGCTTGATTTAAAAGAAAAAAATAAAAAAGCCAAGAAGATAAACCGGGAACTCATTGAAATAATAAAAGACTTAAAAAACAAAAATTATAAAATCTGCCTGTTGAGCAACTATTCCGCAGAATTGAGAAAAAAATTAACAGAAAAAGAACTTATAGATTTATTTGACGAAGTTGTTATCTCTGGGGAAGTCGGCTATCAGAAACCTCATCCTAAAATTTTTGAAATTTTGCTTAAGAATCTTGAAATATCTGGCAACGAGCTGGTCTTTATTGACGATTCAAAACAATCCCTACTGGGGGCGGAGAATATAGGGTATATCCCACTATTGTTCACGAATAATGAAAAATTGAAAAAGGATCTGTCAGAGGTATTGTGATTTCTATCATTACCGGGATGGATAACGGCGCTCAGATTATATGAAACAGTCGCTGTCCTCCCTATTTTTTATCTTTTACATATATCAGCTATCGCGCATATATGTAACTGGTGTATAATTGGCAGATGACTTATTACAAAGGAATGAAGGTGAATGCTTTTGGTCTGCCGGTTTCAAAAAATGATCACCGAAGCCGCATAAAGAGAAAGAACAGAAAAAGAAATTTTTATCATACTGCTTTTTCTTCTTTGTTTAACGAAAATTCACCCAAAAATTTAATTTTAATGTATGACGTCGCCGAAGAGAAGAAAAAAGAAAGAGATTGGTTTCGCAGGCAATTAAAAAATTTCGGCTACTTAATGATTCAGAGAAGTGTCTGGGTCGGACCCTCACCCTTGCCAAAAGAATTTGTGGATTATGTCAAAGACACTTAAAAACTTTCAAACTTGCCAAGGCTTACACGGGGAAGGAGAGTGTGTTTAACTAAATAAAACTCATCTTTACATATTTACGCTATCGCGCATATATGTAAATTTAGTTGTATTTTGCAGTAGAATGAAAATTAGTTTAAATTTGGTATAATCAACTTATGAAGGAAGAATATTTGGATATACTTAGTGAGAAAGGCGAACCAACGGGTGTTTCTAGGACATATAGTGATGTACACGAAGAGGGTCTAATACATAGAGCAGTCCATGTGTGGCTTGTGAACCCACAAAAATGTATTCTTCTACAGAAGAGGGCTGCCGAGAAGGAAGCATATCCAAATTACTGGGATATATCCGCATCTGGACATGTATCTGCTGGGCAGACAAGCATAGAAGGAGCACAGATGGAAACCAAAGAAGAATTAGGGCTGTCTTTACCCGCAAGTGCATTTTTATATTTTGCAACATTCGGGGAGCAGATTATTTTAAACAATAATACTTATATAAATAAAGAATTTCAAGATATTTATATTGTTCGTATGAATGTTAAACTTTCTGACATGCATTTTGACCATGAAGTTTCAGAATTAAAATGGGTTGAATTTGAAAAATTTAAGTTAATGAGCAAAGATGAAAAATCTATGTTGGTACCGCACGCTGAGGAATATGACCAACTGATAAGATATATAGAGAATCTTTAAATATATGGAAAACAAAGACATCACAGGAAATGGTTTTAATAAAATACTAAAAATGATGAGTCTAAACGGATTTGCGATGTCTTTTGTGGCAATTTTCGTTCCTGTTTATCTTTTTAATTTGGGATATTCTTTTCAAATGGTGATGACCTGGATGATGATTCATCATGCCACACTCCTCTTAAGTGCTTTTGTTGCAGTTAAAGTATCAAATAAAATAGGACTGGTACATTCTCTGCATGTAAGATTTGGATTATTGCTTACATATTTTTTACTCCTTTTATTTGGACTTAAAGAGATAAACATACTTTTTTATATAATACCTATTTTGTCTGGAGCAGAAGCTGCGTTTTATTGGATACCACTTAATATTCTTTTTGTACGCAACACCAAGGAAGAAAATATGGGAAAATCAATGAGTAAATTTTTTGTTATACCAAAAGCTTTGTCAATGGCAGGCCCACTTATAGGAGCATTCATAGCTATACATTACGGATTTAATATTTTATTTGCATTGGCGATGTTTTTATTGTTTTTTACTTTTTTACCAATATTGTCTTTGAAATCAGAAAAAACGAACTTCATTTTTTCAAAAGAAAAATTTAAGGAAATTTGGCAAAAAAATAAACAGTACTTTGTACCAGAAATCATAGATAATTTAGCTGAAGATGCTATGGCACTATGGATTATTTTTATTTTCTTACAACTTGCAAGCACTTTAGAAGTAGGAATTATAGGGACAATTACCTCAATTGCCTCACTATTTTTTACATTAACTATAGGAAAATTAACCGACAAATGGGATAAACATAAATTAATAAAAATAGGCGCGTTTCTTGTAAGTATTGTGTGGTTTATTAATTTTACTATTGGAGAATTTTTTCCTAACCAATATTTATTTTATATAGCTACTATTTTTGCTACTTTGTCATTAAAGGTTTTTCTCGTACCATACAGTTCACTTATGTACAATCAAGCTCGTAAAGATGATGCACAATTCTTGGTATTACGTGAAATACCCACAGTACTCGGGAGATTAATATTATTTTCTATAGCAATACTTCTCCATAACCACTTATCACTCATCTTCTTGTCTGTCGGAATTATGTTTATATATTTCTGGTTTTTAGATACTAAAAAATTGAATGGAGTCTCATAAAGCTTTTTAGTGTTATAATATTTATATGAAAAAACCATTTGTATATGCCCTGGCGGCAGCTGTATATATCGTGCTTATAGTTTCTATCATTAATATTCTTACTGTTTTTAAACCTGAAGGTGGGGAAGAGGCGCTTATCCCAATGATGATGATGCTCTCCCTGTTCGTCTTGTCGGCGGCGGTGATGGGATTTATCTTCCTGTCCGAGCCCTTCCGCCTTTATATGGAAGACCGCAAGCAAGAAGGAGTGGCTTTCTTTGTAAGAATCGTCGGCTTTTTCGCTTGTTTCGTGGTTCTTTTTCTGGTTTTACTTTTCTTCTTGTAATATCTATTATGCTTTTGAGATAAGAATATATTATTTGTTTAATAATTCCTCAAAAATGTTTGGCTGAAAACCAACTATTATTTGACCGTCTATATCTATGACGGGTACACCCATTTGTCCGCTTTTTGCTATCATTTCTTGTCCGGCAGCTCTATCGTTGCTGACATTTTTGTCTTCAAAGGCTACGCCTTTATTTTTGAAGTAATCTTTCGCGTATACGCAATAAGGGCAAGTGGTGGTGGAATAAATTGTTACTTTGTGATTTTTCATATGTAATTCTTTGTTATTGATAATATTATTTGTATTTACAAATAAAACTCTTTAAGTCTTTGATAAAATTGCCTTTAGGCAACTCATAACAAATTCTTTTACCTTCGCGGGTTTTAACTAATAATTTTTCTTTAGACATAACCTGAAGATGGTGAGATGTTGTGGCCACACTAGACCCAAGATCTTCCGCTATATCAGATACGCATATTTTCTTCTTGCTGAAGATAACGCATAGGATTTTAAGTCTATTTTCATCTCCCGCTGTACGTATCAACTTGGCTAATTCATTCAAACGCATATTTGAATGATATACCTATTATTTTTATTTGTCAAATGATATCAAGATGAAAGAAAAGTGCCCCTTCATTTGTATTAATGGTATGAGGTCGATTTGGTATTAAAAATTAACTAAATAATTAAAACAATGAATAAAACAAAAAAGATGATTTTAGGGTTAGGAATGTTGGGTTTAGTTTTGGGAAGTTTTGGTTTAATGACAAGTTCAGTCTCTGCTTATAGAGGAGACGTAACAGTAAAGGGTCCTAATTATTCAGCAGAGCGTGAAGTTGCTATGGAAAAGGCTTTTGAGACAAATGATTACACTGCATGGAAAACACTTATGCAAAATCGTGGCAGGGTCACACAAGTTATTAATAAAGATAACTTTGCAAAATTCTCTGAAGCTCACGAATTAGCAGAAAAGGGTGACACGGTAGGAGCTCAAAAGATAAGACAAGAGCTTGGGCTTGGATTAAAAAATGGTTCTGGTCAGGGTATGAAGAATAACTCTGGCGCTGGTAGAGGAAATTGCACAAATCGTTAACTTATTAATTAATACATTACCCCGAATCAAATCGGGGTTAGTGTATTAATAGTAAAAACTGTTATCATATGAATATGGCTGAAAATAAAGAAATGTCAGATGAAGAAATTATAGAAAAGGTGAGAAATTCTGATCAAGATTTTTATGCACTTATTGTAGATAGATATCAAAAGAAGCTTGTACGTTATGCCAATAATTTAATCAGAGACGAAGATAAAGCTATTGATATAGTTCAAGAGTCATTTATTAAGGCTTTTATTAATTTAAATAATTTTGACAATAAAAAAAAGTTTTCTAGTTGGATTTATAGAATAGTTCACAATCAGGCTATAAATATAGCTAAAAAGTATCAAAAAGAGACACCATTATTAGAAGATTGGGATTTTGAAGGTAACGATGATCTTGAAAAAGATTTTGAACAAAAGGAAATAGTAGAAAATGTAGAAAAATGTTTGAGCGAGATTCCTTTGTTGTATTCTGAACCTATGACTTTATATTATATAGAAGAAAAATCTTATGAAGAAATAAGTGATATATTAAAGATTCCAATGGGAACAGTAGCGACTCGTATTAGCAGAGCTAAAAAAATAATGAAAAATATATGTCAAAAGAATTAAAAAATATTACAGAAAGTGTGATGGAGCAAATACACCTGGGTAAGGCAAAAATGAAACCCAAAATGTATTTTATTATTGGGTCTATTTTGACTTTTATTGGGTTAATATCTTCTGTTATTGTTTCAACTTTCCTCGTTGGATTAACAAGATTTTCGTTGCGTGCTCATGGGCCAATGGGGCAGTATAGATTCGATCAAATAATATCAAACTTTCCTTGGTGGACCCTTGTATTTGCTGTTTTCGGTTTAGTAATAGGAATATGGCTTATCCGCCAATACGATTTTTCATATAAAAAAGAACCTTGGATTATAATATTGGGTTTTATTTTAATTATTCTAATTGCAGGATGGACAATAGATGTAATGGGCTTAAATGATAATTTGCTTCAGCGTGGCCCAATGAAAAGAATAATGCAAAACTATTCTTCAGAAAAAAACTAGTTTGCTTACATCAAAAGAAGGAAGCAAGGCTTCCTTCTTTTCCTTCTTTTGATGGTTTTTCTGTCGCGCAGTTGTTTTAACTATTGGTTGTTTATATCAACTACTCTTATTTTCATTGATGAAGAAGTTTTATATCCTGCTTCATTTTGTACGGTGAAGGTAGCTGTATAAGTTCCCGATTTGTCGTAAACGTGACTAAGTGTAGCGCTTTGGACAAATGGTTCTGATGTAACTTTTAATGCTGTCATCGCCGAAACGTCGTCTCCCCAATTGACAGAATATGAAAGTGAAGTATTCTTGGGGTCGTAAGCTTTAACGGTGATTGTTGCATTTTCCCCGGATACCACTATGGAAGGACCTTCCAGTCCGGTGATAACGGGAGTTACTTGGTTAGGAACTGCCGGAGTAGTGAATGATATTTCAGATGATTTGGTCATCCCATCGCCATTTGAAGATGCCACAATCACATAATATTTCGTATTCGGTTCTAGTCTGGACAGATTTATCTTGTGATTCAAGATTTTAGCCGGACGGAAAATCACTGGCAATTTAGATGTATCTAATGGTGAAGTGGTTCCATACCATACCGAGCTGGTAGCGCGAGTGTCGGTAGTCCAGCTTATGGTAGCTTGACGAGGCTTTAAAGATTTCGCTGTCAGGTCGCTGATAACCGGTCCATCTTCAGAATCCACGTCTTCATCTTCAACATGAACAGTGACGCTAGATATCGCTTTCAGTCCGCTCTCATTGCTTACGGTGAATTTTATTTTATATTCTCCCTTCTTATCGTAAGCGTGCTCAAAGGTGCTCGTCTGGACGAAAGTGTTTTCCGCCACTCTACTTAATGTCTTAGAAGTACTGTCTCCCCAATTAACGTCATAGCTAAGTGACTTGTTTTGAGGGTCTGACGCTTTCACTGTCCAGGTACCTGTTTCTCCTACCTCAAGGACAGTGGGGGCCGTAATGCCTGAAATGACAGGGATAAGTTTAGTTACTCTTGCTTTGGTGGATGCGTTAGCTCGATATCCGAAGAAATTAAAGAATCTGCTCCAGGCGGACTTATACTCTTCCTTGTTCTTATTTTTTTCATCATTCTTTGCAAGACCTACGGACGGAACAGAGGCTAATACTACAGCCATCAACACAAATAAACCGGCGATAAGTGATTTTAAGTTTTTGTTTATTTTTTTCATAGTAATTTATACAATATTAAGTTTATAATATTCATTAAGCATATAAGATATGTTTAATGTGCGATTCGACACTAGGGTAGACGGGACAGAAGAGCATTTTCTTACATGGACATAAAGATTTTTATGTTGTATTTTATATTGAAGGGTTAAGTAAGAAATCAGTCATATATACGTCATATAATATGGAAACAGAAAATACCAGCAAATTTGAAAAAATATACAGTGTTGAATCGGATGCGATATTTCGATTCTGTTTGGTTCGGGTGTCCAACCGGGAACAAGCGCTTGATATAACCCAAGAAACCTTCTTGCGGTTGTGGCAGAGCTTGTCCTTGGGGAAAAATATCCTAAACGAAAGAGCTTTCCTTTTTACCGTATCACATCGTCTCATCATTGACTGGTACCGTAAAAAGAAAAGTGTCTCCCTGGAAGGTATCCTGCATAAAGAATCGGAAGAAGAAGGCGAAATTGGATATGATGTCGCGGACGAGAAAACCAGAGACAGCCTTGAATCAGGACCAGAAGGAAGGTATCTCTTGAGCAAAATCAACGAATTGACTGAAACATACCGACACCCGATATATCTGCATTTCGTAGAAGGCTTGTCTCCGAAAGAGATAGGTGACATCCTAGAAATTTCAGCCAACGCCGCTTCCGTCAGAGTGAACAGAGGAATACTTGAGTTACGAAAGAAAACGGGATATTATAACGGCGAAAATAAAGAGAATAATCAAAATTAATATGAAAGATGAAAAATTAAAAATTGGCATAAAAGAAATCAAGGAAATAAAAATGACCGCTTTAGAAAAAGAGCGCATATTGAAGAGCGTCATTCATTCTCCTGTTTCATATGAACAACCCATAAAAAGTCCGTGGACTATTTTCTCTTTATTCTCTGTCATACATAAAAATCGTTTGGTATATTACGGGTTTGTATTCAGCCTGGCTGTGGTCTTGGGGGGAGGGGCTGTTTTCGCCTCTGGGAACAGCTTGCCGGGGAATGTCTTTTATCCGCTCAAAGTCAGCATCGTTGAACCGATACATTCTGCATTTACCTTTTCTCCGAAAAAGAAGGCGCAGTATGAAAGTAATCTTGCAACCAAACGTATGATTGAAGCGGAAACTCTGAAAAGTCAGGGCAAGCTTGATAAGGCAAAAGAAGAAAGGCTCAGTCTTCTATTGGAAGATCACACAAAGGCCTTCAATAAAGCGATTGAAGGTAATGATGATGACGACGACGCCATCACGAATTTTCAAGCGGGTTTGAATGCGCATGCTCGGGTTCTGGAGCTTATGAATGAGCGAGACGATAAATCCGAAAAACAAGAAAAAAATAATAAAGTTTCAGATACAGCTCGGGCGGGTGCGGACAAAATTAAAGATACATTAAAAGAACGCGAAGACAATAATAAAGAGAAAAACGAAGACAAAAATGAGGAGAGAAAAAAGCACGTCAGAGAGATAATAGATGGAACGGTGAGGGAATTGGATAATCACACTTCTGTTGACGTGTCTCCAGATAGACAAACAATCATAGATAATACACACAAAACTCTGGAAGAGGCGAATAGGTATCTGAAAGAGGCTGATGAAGAAGACGAAAAAGGAGATGCGAAAGAAGCATACTTCAGGCTTCTTGATTCCGAAAGTTCTGCAAAGGAGGCAGGAATCTTCCTGAAATCAGGGCTGAAATTTAAAGACAGGGAAAAAGAGGAGGAAAAAAGAAACGAAGACCAGGAAGAAAAGGATTAAAATATCTGCTATAATGCATTTATGAGTTTCGCTGTAAAAACAACCACGAAACCGGAAGAAGCGGCAGATTTTATCGCCCTTTCTGTATCAAACCAGCTTAAAACAGGGAAGCGTGTTTTGCTATTTTTGACGGGAGGCTCGTCTATCGCTGTCGGGGTGAAGGTGGCAGAGATTTTAAGAGAAAGTGAGGACAAAGAGCTGGTTAAAAATTTAACTATTACTCTGACCGATGAGAGGTATGGGCCCATTGATCACTTCAATTCAAATTATTTTCAGCTTACGGAAAAAGGTTTTGATTTACCACAAGCGAAAGTTATCCCAATTTTAATTGATGATGACCGCAACATCACAACGGAAAAATTTGATATGGTTCTCAAACAAGAATTTGAAACGGCGGATTATAAAATAGGCTTGTTCGGCGTTGGGGTGGATGGGCACACGGCGGGCATTTTGCCCGAAAGCGGAGCTATCAATACGGAGAATTTGGCTTACAGTTATGATACACTTACTTTTTCTCGTATCACTATGACTCCAAAAGCGATCGAGCAACTGGACGAAGCCGTAGTCTGGGCGCAAGGAGAAGATAAATGGAAAGTGATTAAAGATTTAAATGAAAATATAGATATTATAAAACAACCGGCGCAAATTTTGAAAAAAGTTCCATTATTAACAATTTTTACTGATTTTAAAAATATATGAAAATAGCTATTGTGGGTTTAGGGAAAATGGGAGCGCAAATCGCAAAGAAACTCCATGAAGATGGGTACGAAGTTATTGCGCATAATAGAAGCAGTGGCGCTGTTGATGAAATGAAGACGCTTGGCATGATACCTGCTTATACGAAAGAAGAAGTTGTAAAAGATTTCGGTAATGAACCTGTAATCATATGGCTCATGATACCTTCTCTTACCGTAGATCAAGAATTGGACGCCTGGCTCAAACTCGTACCGAAAGGCAGTATCTTGATAGATGGGGGCAATTCTGATTTTCGCCTTACGAAAACGCGAGCGGAACTGGTTTCAAAAAATGGGTCAACTCTGATGGACGTGGGGACGAGTGGAGGCATCTGGGGATACAAAAACGGTTTTTGTATGATGGCGGGTGGAGATAAAGAAACTTTTAAAACAATTGAACCGGTGTTGGCTACCTTGGCGAAGCCGACTGGCGCGTATCATTATTTCGGAAGCTCGGGTTCCGGCCATTTCGTAAAGATGACGCACAATGCCATTGAATACGGAATGATGGAATCCCTAGCGGAGGGATATAGATTACTCAAAGATGGACCGTATAAAAATATTGACCTGGCCGCTGCGGGAGAAGTCTGGCAACACCATAGCGTGATTACTTCATGGTTGAATGAGCTTACCCGTGATGTTTTAAAAGAGAATCCAGAACTCTCCGGGGTGGAAGGATTCGTGGCTGAGTCGGGAGAAGCAAGGTGGGCCCTTGAAATAGCAAAAGATTTAAATATTAAAATGCCATCTATTCAAGCATCTTTTGATGTCAGGATAGAATCACAAAAAGGTGAGATTAACTTTGCTACAAAATTATTGGCGGCGATGCGCAATGCCTTCGGCGGACATAAAATAAATAAATAAAAATTATGAGCAACAAAAAAACTTACATAATTTTCGGCGCATCGGGGGACTTGGCAAAGCGTTATTTGATGCCGGCTGTTGAAAGTCTAAGGGAGACAGGGGAGGTGGATAATTTGGTACCTATTTCACGCAAAGATTATGGTAATTTAAAAAATTTAATCAAAGAGGATGGAGAGAAAATATTTCATTTGGCAGTTCCGCCTGAAGCGGTGTCGGATGTCGTAAAAATAATCAGTGATAATTTCGGTAAGGATGATATAAAGATAATGCTGGAAAAACCCTTCGGCAATGATTTGAAATCCGCGCAAAGTTTGATTGAGCACATTGATCAATATTTTTCCGAGGAGCAAATCTATAGAGTGGACCATTATCTGGCAAAAGAATCTTTACAAAAGGTGGTCACGGAAAAATGGGATAGAAACAATATCTCCGGCATTGAAATAACCGCGATTGAAAAAATAGACATAGAAGGGAGAGTGAATTTCTACGAACAAACCGGGGCGTTGAAAGATTTCGTGCAGAGCCACCTCGTTGAAATGATTTCGGTGGTGCTCGCCGGAAGCTTTGATATTGTTCGCCGGGAAGAAGCGCTCCAAAATCTGGGAATCATCTGCGATGTCAGTAAACACGAATGCGTAAAAAGGGGTCAGTATGAAGGATACCGCGAGGAAGTCGGCAATAAGGACAGTATGACGGAAACATTCGTCTCCATTAACTTGGCATCAAGAGAACCGGCGTGGCGTGGGGTGCCGATAGTCCTCTCTACGGGAAAAGCCTTTGATAAAAAATTGACGCAAATAAAAATCAAATATAAAGATGGTGGGGAAAAGATTTTTAACATAGAACACGAACCGAAAGCCTATGAGCGCGTCATCAGGGCCACGATAGCGGGGGAGCACGATTTATTTATTTCCAGCAGTGAAGTGCTTGAAAGCTGGAGAATCCTTGAAGCGATACAGAGAACTTGGGAACAAAAGAAAAGCGATTTAATAATTTACAAAAAAGGAAGCACCCTGAATGAGGTTCTCAGTATATAAATAACGTTGCAATAAGAAGCCTTTTCCTCTATACTTGCTCTTGCATGAGCAAAAAAAACTGGGTCTTTTTAATATTGGCGGCTTCTCTCTCTGTATTATTTTTCAATCTTTCTCCATTTCTGGACAGAGTGGTGCGTTACAATAAAAATGATCAAACCGCGGATGTCCTCCAAGTGAAAAATAAACCAACTGCGCCCGTCATCAAACCGCTGGATACTATCGCTTACGATAAAAAATTAAATGAAATAGCCAACAACCCCATCCCTCCGGGCCCGACTACTAAAATTGTAAAAGACCCGAAAACCGGAGTAGAAACGACCATCACCATCCCCCCTAAACCAACTGCGCCCAATATCTGGCCCGTTAAAACAGTTTATCCCAACGCAGGAGCTATTCTACCTTTTAATCGCATCATTGCTTATTACGGCAACCTTTACTCAACCAAGATGGGAGTTCTCGGAGAATATAAAGAAGAAGAAATGCTGGCGAGATTAAAAAAAGAAGTGGATAAATGGAATACTGCCGACCCAAACACACCCGTCATTCCCGCTCTTCATTATATCGCTGTGGTGGCCCAGGGTAGCGCTGGGGCTGATGGTAAATATAGAGCCAGGATGCCTTCTGCTGAAATAGATAAAGTGCTAAAAATAGCTGCGAAAATAAACGCAATTGTTTTCTTGGATATTCAGCTCGGCTTTTCCAAAGTGGAGACGGAAGTTCCATTGCTTGAAAAATATTTGAAATTGCCGAACGTACACCTCGGCATTGACCCCGAATTTTCTATGAAGGGTGATATTCGTCCCGGGAAAGTAGTGGGGACACTGGATGCCGCGGATATAAACTTCGCTTCAAATTATCTCGCGAACATAGTGAAGGCAAACAAACTTACACCGAAAGTTCTGGTCATTCATCGCTACACACAAAAAATGGTTACCAACTACAAACTGATTAATACAATGCCCGAAGTGCAGATTGTGATGCATATGGATGGCTGGGGAGGGGCTGCGAAGAAGATAAATACTTACCAACAATTTGTCTATAAAGAACCTGTGCAGTTTACCGGTTTTAAATTGTTTTATAAAAATGATGTTTTTGACCCTGGGACGGTGATTATGACACCCGAAAGTCTCTTGAAATTAAACCCTCGGCCAGTATATATACAGTATCAGTAGATGTGATATAATGTATTTATGGAAGGATTAAATAGTATAAAGATGGAAGAGAAGAAACATTATCTTGATTATTCTTCTAACGAAGAGATTGCATTTGAAGAAGAATTAAGAGAGTGCAACAATAGTGGGAAAGAACAGTCTGAAGCGCTCAAGAAATTTTTACTTTTGCGAAAAAAATTTGATGAGAGCGAAGATTCAAATCCAGCGAATGTTACAAACCCGCATTAGAAATATTTTATGGATTCTCAAGAAGAACAAAAAGCTTGGAAAAAAGTAAAATACAGCCAGAAGTTTCTGAATGCTTTCAGGGGAATGTATATCGTTTGGAAAACGACTAGGCTCATCTCTGTGCACGTGCTTTCGGCTGTGGCTGTGGTAATCGCCGGATTTTATTTTAATGTTTCCGATATTGAGTGGGTTGCCTTAATCTTTGCCATCGGGTTCGTGATGGTTTCAGAAGTGTTCAATACCGCCATTGAGATAGACATAGACCTGACTTCTCCCGGATATCATCCATACGCGAAGGATACGAAAGACGTGTCCGCTGCCGCTGTCTTGATGTCCGCCCTTGTCGCAGCCATTGTGGGATTAATAATTTTCTTGCCAAAGATTTTCTAACTTGATAAAATATACTATGGATAAAAATATAAAAATTTTCGTTTCTATAATAATTCTTTTAGTTTTAGGGACAATTACCACTGTAGTAATGAGGATGGATAGCACTGTGCCAGTCGGACCGGGCAAATATGACGCCTTTGCCACTTGTCTGAAAGATGAAGGGGCGGTATTTTATGGCGCTTTCTGGTGTACGCATTGCCAGGCCACAAAGAAAATGTTCGGCGCGTCACAGAAATTGTTGCCTTACGTTGAATGTTCAACCGCTGATGGTAGAGGTCAGGTACAAATGTGCGCAGATAAAAAAATAATGAGCTATCCTACTTGGGAATTTGCTGATGGCTCAAGACTTGAAGGGGAAGTTACTTTTGAACAACTAGCCCTAAAGACTTCTTGTCAATTGCCCCTGTAAGTTGCATATATGAATTTAAACACTCTTTACTACTTGAATGTATTTCTCGGTTCGGGGGCTATCGTTCTCCAGATACTTTCGGTGGTGGCGCTCTTTTTGCTTTTCTTCATACCCAAAGAAAAAAACAGGAATTTTTACTTGGACTTTATTGATAAGCATTTCTTGGTATTGAGCTTTTTGATTTCTCTTTTTGCCTCTGTTTTTCCTTTGGTTTATTCCGAGGTCGCCAACTTCTTGCCGTGTTACTTGTGCTGGTGGCAGAGAATATTTATGTTCCCCTTGGTGCTGATGTTCGGCGTGGCTCTATGGGACAAAGACAGGAGGGTGGTCCGTTATGCGATGCCACTGCTTTCTGTCGGTTTCTTGCTGTCTGTTTATCAGAACTTTTTCTATTACTTCGGACAAAATTCAAATCTACCTTGTGATGCTTCGGGTGTATCTTGTTACCAAAAACTAGTTTCTGTCTTTGGAGGATATATTTCCATTCCGATGTTGGCGCTCACGGCATTTTTCGCGCTTCTTTCCCTATTATCGGTTGCTCATTTCTACAAAAAAGAGATATAATAAAAGTATATTATTAATTAAATAACTTGTCCCGCCGTGGCGGGAAAAAATTATGGGAAAAGGAAACAACGCATACCGCAAGGATGTCAAAAAACCAAAAAAAGCGAAGAAGAAATAACTGAAATAGAAATGTTTCGGTTTACTAAAAAGGAAGAATCACTAGTGAAAAAATTAAACACACCGGCCAAGGTGCAGGACTTTTTGAATGTTCTTAAATTTAATTTTGAAAAAGAAGGAGAGACCTTGAAATCTCCACTAGCTACTTTAAGAGCAAAGAATGCGCACTGTCTGGAGGGAGCGTTGCTCGGGGCTTACATCTTGTCTCTGCACGGCTTTACCCCGTATGTGGTGCACCTGAAGGCCTCGAGAGAAGACTATGACCATGTAATCGCCCCATTTAAGGTTGGGGGCTTCTGGGGCGCGCTTTCCAAGACTAATCACGCGGTTCTGCGTTATCGCGAGCCTATTTATAAAAACCTCCACGAGCTCGTGATGTCATATTTTCACGAATACTTTTTAGACAATGGGGTAAAGACTCTCCGGAAATATTCCGGACTCCTTAATCTAAATACTTTTGAACAAGGCTGGGAAAGGGAAGATGGCAACCTGTGGGGTATAGATGAAGAACTAGATAAGATAAAACACTACGATATCCTACCTAGGGGAACCCTAGGGAAGCTTCGCAAAGCGGATAAGGTTGAAATCCGGGCGGGGAAAATTGTGGAATTTAAAAGATAGAAAATATTTTGTATATTAGTTTTGAGAACCATCCACTTTCTTCTGTTTTAGGCTCACTTTCTGGGGCGAGGCTGTTTATTGCGGTTGCTGTGTTTTGATTGACCAAGTTTTTCGGTTTAGGTTTTATGATTTTTGGTTTTATCGCTATTTGTTTAGGTTGTTCGGTGACCGTGAGTGATTCTACCTTTTCGAAATTTTGCATTATTTGATTCCAAGTTTTTCCAGACAAGGCTGAGATGACGTAGGCGGTTTGCCAAATTCTATTTTCCAGATTTTCATTTTTTATTCCGCCATCAACATCTTGTATGGTTGTCAGATAATCAAGTGGAGTATTTCCATCCATTTTCCAATCCTCTAGTTCTTCACCGAGTGCGTTTAGACCTTGGATTGCCCAAGCAGTAGAAGAAGTATTTTCATCCCAACCGCCATTTTTCTTTTGGCTTTGTTTCAAGAATTTTTTCGCTTTATCTAAACTTTCCCCTACTCCCGGGGTAGGGGAAAAGTTTGCCAAGGCTTGAATGCCTGCTCCTGTCATATCCACGCTCTCATCCCAAGAACCGTTTTCTCTTTGTCTTCCTAGGACGAAAGAGATATCATCTGCTATCATTTTGTCTTCTACTGTATAGCCTGCGTTGGTTAAAACAATCAAAGCAAAAATGTCGTCGTTGTCTTCATTTACATCACCAAATTGTTTTCCATCGAAACTGCTAATTATTTTTTCTATATAATTTTCTCCATTAGTATTGTACGGATTTAACCCGAGCGCCATCAAAGCCATCGCGTGCCGTTCATAATCAGTCAGAACAGTGCCGGAGATTTTAAGTTCTCCAAAATGTTTTACAAGCTTTATGGTTTCTTTCGTGTAATTTTGGGTTGTCGCAAGCGCCAAGGCTGTCCAGTCAGTATATAAATCTTCTCCGAAAGATCCTTTTTCTTTTTGTTGTGAAATTATAAATTCAAAAGCTTTTTCTAGATTAAAGATTGCTTTTGTTCTTCTGTGTTCTCATCCTCCCCCGGGGTGACTTCTGGTGTCTCTTCTATTGGGTCTACGAAACTTAATGAAATTAAATCGTTTGCTTCCAAATTATGCTGATTTAAACCCACATCCGCATAACCCCCGTTTAAAGACCAACTCCAGTAATGGTAAACATCGCCACCGGTACTATCTTGGCTTGTATAGCCCGCTATATCGGCAAGAGAGTTTAAAAAAGCGCCCGGGGCCCAGTCCCAATTCCAATCACTTTCAACCCCCGATTGTAAAATCGCGCAATATGCCGTCACCTTTACTTCTGTGGTCGCGCCATTATCGCTGTTGCAAGCGGTGACGGTTATATCGTTATCATATGCCGAATTGGCGCCATTGGTAATGGTTAGGTGAATAGTGACCGGGTCCGGAGTGACCGTAACTGGCGGAACCTCTTCCGCCAAAACAGGGGAATAAAAAAACAAAACCGCGAGAACCAACAAGACCTTAGTAACTTTTTTCATATTTCCAAGAGATTATATCTCCCTTATTAATTTTATAATTTGAAACGCCGACTTGCGCCTCAATCTCATTCACATAATAAATCCAACTCTGATTCCCATTATTTTTTAATCCATTTATCTCCTCAATAAACTTTCCCATACCGGAATAAGTTTTATCTGTGAAAGTTATTTTGCCTTCGCTCCGCAGTCTGTCCATAAAATTATAGACACTTGTTTCTCCAGGAATATCATTTATAAAAACTAGGTTATTTTCTTCTACCCCCACCCGACCTCCCCCTACGTAGGGGGAGGAGAAAGGAGGGGGTAATGAATTTTGTGCTTGAAAAATTTTTACAGAAATTAACCCCAAAATTCCAAAGGAAATTAAAACCAGTAAAACTACTTTTTTATTTTTTATTATAAATTTAGACATAAAAAAAATTCTGCAAATAAAATTTTGAGCAGAATTTTGGGCCTTCAAAAAAGAAGGGGTTATCCTGCTCGGGACAAGTAAAATGATTGGTAGTCGGGCTTGTTCCTTCTCGCCAAATGGCGTATCAGGACTTACCGTAGCGGCACTGCACTGGAATCTAACCAGTTTCCCCAAATCATTTCTTATATTTTTAAAAAGGAACTCATTTAGTATATACTTACCTTATATGATGTCAAAAGGAACTGTGGAAAACAGAAAACCACCCCTAACCCCTTCTTCATTAAGGAGGGGAGGAATAACCCAAATAATGGTATTTGGAACCTTTGACGGACTACACAAGGGGCATTTGAATTTTTTCAAACAAGCGAAAAGCCTGGCAAAGAATTCATTTCTGATTGTCTCAATCGGAAGAGATAGAAATGTTTTTAGAATAAAAGGGAAGTATCCCGATAAAAATGAAAAAGAGAGGAGGGCCTTGGTGGAAAAATGCGGCTTGGTTGACAAGGCGTTGTTAGCCGGGACGAAAGACCACATCTCACATATTGCGAAAATCCGTCCGCATATTATTGCTCTCGGTTATGACCAAAAAGCGTACGTAAAGAATCTTAAAAAAGATTTAAAAGATAAAGGTCTTTTAGTTAAGATAGTTCGCTTGAAACCTTATAAAGAAAATATATATAAAAATCACTTGCTAAAAAATCACCACTCAAATTAGAATCTCAATCACCACCCCTTTCGACTAAAGTCGAAATGCCCCTCCTCCACAAGGAGGGGAGGAATTCAGCTCTTCTTTTATTTTATCCACAACCATCTGTGTTTCAGTACTTATTTCCAAATTTGTAAAACGCAAAACTTTTATATCCAAACCTTCCAGAAACGCGCTTCTGATTCGGTCGTATTCTTTGTTTTCTTTTTTAGAGTGTTGTGAACCATCAATTTCAATTACCAATCTATTGCTTGGGCAGTAGAAATCTGCAATATATCCTCCAATACTATGTTGCCTTCTGAATTTGAAACCAATTTTTGAATTTTTGAGTTGTAGCCACAATAAAATTTCTTCTGGAGTGCTATGATTTCTTAATTCTTTTCTTCTCTCAAATAACTTAGTTATGTTATGAACAATTTTCATGCGAATTTTTGTATCCTCCCCTCCTTGTGGAGGAGGGGTGCCCTTTAGGGCGGGGTGGTGATTTTAAATATCGTTTTTTTTGATTGTTGAAGATAGATAGACCCCATAAAACATCAAAGTTCCCAGGATGAGAAAAATAAAGTTAAAAGACGGGGTCAGCAGGAATACAATAAAAGCGGTGATTGGCGCGAGGACATAAGCCGTCGGGCCGGCGTTTCGGTATACGCTGATGAACTCGTCATTTTCTTTGCCAATCTGTCGGAAAAAATGAACATCACTCATCACCTCTATGGTGGCAGCTCCGACTCTGGTGCAGAACAATACGAAAGCCCATATCCAAACTTCGTGCTTATCTATGAAAAATAACGCCGAGGTGGCGATAGCGGCGATAAAAAATCCAATCATCAGCATCTTCCTTTCGCCTATCTTGTCCGAATATTGGCCGAGAGGAAACTGGATAAAGACAAACGGCAATAACATAACGGTGAAGATGATGCCGATTTCTTTCCAATCAAAACCCAGATGCGCGAATAAATAAATCGGCGTGTAAATGACCATCCAGGCATAAAAGAACTGCAGAAGAAAATTTATCTTGTACGAACGGGCAAGATTTCTATCGGTAAAAAACTTTTTGAACGACTGCCAAGCGAAAGTCTTGTCATATTTCGGGTCCTTTAGGCTCTCTAAGCTCAAGAGAGTAGAGAGGAAGAAGACGCTCATTATGATAAAAGCGATAACGTAAATGGTGGAAAAAGAAAATTCCGCCAAGGTTTTGCCGGAGAAAAATTGCGCTAGCACCCAGGCTAAGTTGACCACGGTCAGATACAATCCGCGCACTCTCCCGGTGGAAGAATTTCTGGAAAATATTTCCAACATCTCATCAAGCGCAAAGATGAGTATGTTGTTGAGAGTAAAATAAAAAACAAAAATAAGGATAACTTGGGCGGGAGTTTTCAAAACAGACAAAAAGAGAAGGGAGAGGGCATTCAATCCCGAAGACCAAAGCAGGAATTTGTATCCTCCCATTTTCCGAAGCATTAAAGGGACAAAGAAAAGCGCGGAGATGGAAGCTATGGAGCCCAACATATATATCAAACCGACATATTTCTCGCTGGAAGAAAGGGAAAGGAAGCTGGAATTGATATAAGAGGTGAAGGCTAAATGCAAAGACATCAAAAAACCCATCAAGAAGATATTTTTTAGTTTTTTATTATCTTTAAACATATTTTAGACACTTAATATCACGGGTATAACCAATGGTCTTTTACCGGTTTTTTGATACAAGAATTTTGAAATATTTTCGCCGAGAACCGCTTTAATCTGGTCAAAGTCCATCGGTCCATTGTTTGAATGGCTCTGATTCATCTTCGCGGCGGTGTCTTCCACTCCGCTCTTGATGATGATTCTCACTTGGCGCAGAAGTTCTTGATTTTCTTTCAAGTAAACAAATCCGCGGGAGATTAAGTCGGGGGACTTCTTTAACTTGCCGGTCTTCTGGTCCATAAGCGCGATGATGACAAACATTCCGTCTTGAGAAAGCATCTGTCGGTCGCGGATGACGACGTCTTGTGTATCACTGATGGAAGTTCCATCCACCATCATCGGGCTACTTGGCGCTTTTTCTTTTCGCAGTATCATTTTTCCTCCATCTGGGGAAATCTCAATGATGGAGCCGTTGTCTGGAACGACAATATTTTCCTCCGGCATCCCGAGTTCCATAGCGAGCTCCTTGTGCCGTACAAGCATTGAATGGTGACCGTGTATGGGGATGAAGAATTTAGGATGAGTCTTTCTGTGGAGCCATTTGATGTCTTCTTGGTTACCGTGTCCGGTGGCGTGCACGAAGTCTTCGCCACCCGTGCGGTAGCTGATGATGCGTACTCCCAATCTGGTCAGATTATCTTTCATTTTTTGAACCTGAAGCTCGTTGCCAGGGACGATGGAAGCAGAGAGGATAATAGTGTCTCCTTTATGAAGCGCGAATTTAGTATTGGATTTGTTCGCGGCGCGATTGAGAGCGGCGAATTCCTCACCTTGCGCTCCGGTCATCAAGACGACGACTTTGTTGGGAGGATAATTGCCCGCTTCTTCTAGTGGAATAATGGCGCCCTTTTTAGGAGTAAAGAATCCGGCTTCTATCGCCACGTCAATGTTGGTCTTCATAGAACGCCCGTCAATGGCTATCTTCTTGCCCATAGCCTCTGCCACCTTGACGATGTGCGCCAATCGGGTGATGTGTGAGGCGAAAGCGGCAATGATTAATCTTCCGTGTGACTTTTTCAATAAGTTTTCCAAACCTTGATGCACTTTTACTTCCGGCAAAGAAAATCCTTCATTCTCAATGTTGGTGGAGTCGGTCATCAAGAGGAGGACCTTCGCTTTATCAAAGACGGAATATTCCTTTTCTTCTTCCTTGGAGACTATTCCATCCACCTGGTCAAGCTTGTAGTCTCCCGGGGTTACTATCCAGCCGTGCTCAGTTTCTACAATTATCCCAAGCGAGTCGGGGATAGTGTGAGTGACGCCGAAAAATCTAACTTTTATTTTCCCGCAAGTTATTACAGAGTCCGTCTCCACGACATTTTCTTTCATAGCTGGCAGGTGCGGGAATTCTGCTTGGCGTTTTCTCATCAGGAGGATGGAAAGCTTTCTGGAATAGACGGGTGGATTGCCGATGCGTGAAAGCACTAGAGGCGCGCCCCCTATGTGATCCAAGTGTCCGTGGGTGATAAAGAGAGCGCGAATTTTATCCTTGCGTTCTTCCAGGTAAGTGGTGTTGGGGATGACATAATCAACTCCCGGGGTTGCCTCGGTGGAGAAATGCATACCGGCGTCAACGATGATAATGTCGTCGCCTATTTCTATGGCGGTCATATTCTTGCCTATTTCCTCTACGCCACCTAAGGGAACAATGCGTATTACTCCAGCTTCCGGAGGAGGGATTTTTACGTTTTTAGCATTTTTGTATTGGTTCTTAACATCAAACTGGCGACCTCCTTTCGCGGGTGGCCCGAATCTTTTCTTGGTGTATTGGTAAGTGGAGGTCTTGGTTGTTCTCTTTCTGTCCTCTGGCGCCCTTCCAGGCATCGGATGCCTATGTTCCGGGGACGCTACGCTCGGCTTGGTGTTTACGTGGGCGGGTTTTTCGTTCTCGATAGTTAGAGAACTGAATTGCAGTCTTGTTTTTTTTGTCATTTTAATGCGGTATTCTTAATTTATAATTTATCTAGTGAATATTTTCCAGACATTTTCTGTCTCAGTGTACCACGAATATATATTTAGAAATCTATCCGAAGGAGAGACGATATGGCTCGTGGCAGACCCTTGTAAGTTAGCCGGAACCGTATAGATATAGTTGGGACTGTACAAAAAGACTGCGGGCATATCCTTTTTGATTTCATCTTCAAATTGGATGTATTTCTTTGTTCGCTCTTCTTCGTTTACCGTGACGAATGCATCTTCTAAAATTTTATCAACTTTCACGTTGGTGTACATTGCCACATTGAGTCCTGGGTCTTTCCTCTGGGAAGAGTGCCAGAAAGCGTATAGGTCGGATTCGTGAGTGATGATTTGTCCGAAAAGGAGAGCATCGTATTTGCGTGGTCGGATTACACTTTGGTTTAAATTGCCTACTTCAAAAGTTTTAATATCAACTTTCATACCGATGGCTGTCAGGTCTTGCTTTATTAATTCTGCGGTTTTCACCAGCTCCGGTGCATTGCCTGTGGAAATGGAAAACTGCAAGGGGGCAACCGTCTTTTTCTTGTTTTTGTCGGTAGTGGTTTTCTGTAGGAAGCCGTCTTCTCTCTTGGTCCACCCATCTTTAATTAAACTATTTTGCACACTCTCTAATATTTCTTCACGAGAAAGATTCTCTTCTTGGTACTCTCGGTAAGCAATCATATTGGGAGGTATGGGTTCGTCAATAGCGATTCCATATCCGAAAAGCACTTCGCGAATTATTTTATTTTTATCTATTGCTCTATCAATGGCCCGGGTCACTACTTTGTCTGTGAAAAGATGATTTTGATTTTGGTTGAAAAAGAGTCCGAATACTCTCGGCAACACCGAAGACCCTATCTCATAATTTCTTTCTTTTAAAATATCCGCATTGAGTGGGGTGATGGAGCTTATCTGGTTTACTTCACCAGTGTCAAGCGCGCCCAAGAGGGATTCTTCGTTTGAATAAAAATACAAACTTATACTTTTGACATATGGCTCACCCAAGATGAATTTCTTAAACGAAGATAATTGGTAAGAACTGATTACTCCAGAGGACTCTCGGACGACGTCATCAATCTTGTACGGTCCAGACCCTATCGGAGAAGTATTGGCCGTGTTGAGTTCTATCGGAGAGTTGCTCCATAGATGTTCGGGCATAATTCCAAGTGTCGCATTTTCTAAAAATGATGAGTAAGGCTGTTTCAAAGTAAACTCTAAAGTCTTGTCATCTATCTTTGCCACTGTTACACCGTCCCAGTCTGTCTTGCGCGGGCTTTTGATTATTGAATCCTTGACATTATTGATGGTGAACACTATGTCATCGGCGGTGATGGGCTCTCCATCCTGAAAAAATATTTTATCTCTTAGAGTGAAAGTATAAATCAAACCATTCTTGGACATCTCATACTTTTCCGCCAAGTCGGGGATGAGTGTTCCGTCAGGACCCTTTCTCATCAGACCGGAATAAACGAGTGAGACCATATCTTGGTCTACCGGAGAAGTGGCTAGTACGGGATTTATGAAACGTGGAGTGCCGATGATGCCGACAGAGACAGACCCTCCGCGCAAGGGGACACTTACCATTAGAGATTTATTGACATTCTGCACTATGGCTGTAGCGCTTATCAAAAGAGTCAGAAACAATACACCGAAAATGACCCATTCTTTTTTAGAGAAAGTGGCCAGGGCGGCGTTTATCTTATCTTTCTTTTGTAGTGTGAAATTTCGTATCCGACTATAAAAATTTTCCATATTGAGAATTATAACGTAACAACTAAATAAGCCTAAGTATCTTGCTTACTAGATAATTATAGACAAAAATGCAAATAAAGCAAAAAGAATGGCGCAGGCCAGAGCTAAATAGAAAAGGAATCTTTCAAAACCTCGGCGGGTATGACGAAAAGAGTCACCATCGCTTCCGCCCAGGGCGCCCCCTACACCGGCAGCAGATTGCTGGAGCAAAATAGCCGTTACCAATATTACTGAAAGGATAATCTGCGCATAGGGCAGAATCTTCGCTACTAAAATCATAGGGTCATTATTGCATATTTTAAACTCAAAAGCAAACTAGCGGGTGCTTGTCGGGCGTTTAGCATTTTGGGAGCTAAGCTCCCAAAAACTCCCAAAAAAGATGCTATACTGCTTAAATGCGAAACATAAAATTTGCAACTGGGGAATTTTATCATATCTATAATAGGGGAGTAGATAAGCGGGATATTTTTATGGACCCAGAAGATGTTGCCCGGTTTTTTGTTTGTATGTCATTTTTTAATACGAGGGATCCGATTGGAAGTGTTTATGAATATTCTCGTGAAGAATTACAGTTTGGGAGCTTAGCTTCCAAAAAGAAGAAATTAATAAATTTTGTGGCATTTTGTTTAAATCAAAATCACTACCATTTTATTTTAGAACCGCTTGTGGATGATGGTATACAAAAATTTATGCATAGGCTTTCTACTGGGTATACAAATTATTTTAATGAAAAATATAAACGCAGCGGATCTTTGTTTCAAGGAACATATAAAGCAATACACGCAAATTCAAATGAGTATCTTTTACATTTGAGTGTGTATGTAAATTTGAACTATAAAGTGCATAAAAATTTAAATAAAGAGTGGATGAAAAAGTTAACTATTTCAAGTTTTAAGGAATATGTGGGAGAAGCATCTAAATCGTTTTGTGCGAAGGGTATAGTGTTAGAGCAATTTAACAGTATAAAAGAATATAAATCTTTTTGTGGAACAACCCTACCAGAAATTCTAAGAAAAAAAGAAGAGGAAAAAGAACTGAAATATATGTTACTAGAATAGTTTTGGGAGCTAAGCTCCCAAAAGGGGATGCTCTATGTCCAGTGGATTGCCTTTTGTTGCAGAAATCTTATATAATGTATTTATGAAAAACGAAACTACAATTTTGGGTTTGTTTCAGAAATTATTCCACAACTTTAACTCTCGGGCGATGAAGGATGCTACCTTGGCATACAAGAAACATTTAGATGATGGTGGAAAAATGCTCCTTGCTATGGGTGGCGCCATGTCTTCTGCGCAGATGGGGATCACATTGGCTGCTATGATAAAAGAAGGGAAAATTCATGCGGTATCTTGCACCGGGGCAAACTTGGAAGAATCAATTTTTAGATTGGTGGCGCACGATAGCTACAAGGATTATCCTGACTACCGATATTTTACCAAAGAAGATGACGAGGCTATTTTAAACAGAGGGGAGAGGCGAGTGACGGATACTTCCATTCCAGAAGAAGAAGCTTTTCGCGTGATGGAGCCTATTATATTGAAATATTGGAAAGCAGCGGAAGCGAAGGGTGAGAGATATTTCCCGCACGAATATTTTTATCAAATACTTTTGTCTGATGAATTGAAGGGCAAATACGAAGGCAATCCGGAACATTGCTGGCTCCTTGAAGCGGCGAAAAAGAATTTGCCTATCGTGGTGCCTGGCTGGGAAGATTCCACTCTCGGAAATATTTTTGCTGGATATTGCAAGGCGGGAGAAATAAAACCAAGTGTGATGAAGACGGGTGTGGAATATATGATGTATCTGTATGATAAATATGTAGAGCTTTCAGAAGGCGGTGCAGGGCTCGGATTCTTCCAGATTGGCGGAGGAATTTCTGGAGATTTCCCAATCTGTGTAGTGCCTTCTATAAAATATGATTTGAAGAAGCCGGTCCGACCTTGGGGATATTTCTGTCAGATTTCAGACAGTACTACTTCTTATGGTTCGTATTCAGGAGCAACTCCGAACGAAAAAATCACTTGGGATAAACTAACGAAAGAAACTCCGATGTTCGTGATTGAATCCGACGCCACCATCGTCGCTCCTTTAATCTTTGAAGCTATCTTAGACCGCTACACTCTGACTGAGAAATAAAATTCGGGAAAAATTAATACTGTGAAAAAACTTTTACTGAAATTAATATTTATTGTTGTTGCGGGAGTATTGGTGTATCAATACAGAGACGTTTTGTCTGCGCAACTTTCGCCCATTTGGAATAACGTGAAGTCGTTTATTTATTCCCGAGTGCCCTGTAAAGAGCCGATACCGTATACCCTCAATACTTTTGACAAAGAATTTAATATCTCAAAAACATATTTTTTAAGCGCTCTTGCTGACGCGGAAGCCATCTGGGAAAAGTCTGCCGGAGTGGAACTCTTCGCTTATGAGTCAACTAGCTCCGCGTATAATGTTTTAAAAATTAATTTAATTTACGATTATCGGCAACAAGCCACGAGCAAGCTCACAAGCCTCGGAATCACCGTGCAAAACAATCGCGCGTCGTACGATGCTCTCAAAACGAAATTTACGAGTTTAAAAACAGAACTTGCAAAAGCTGAAAGTGAGTATAAATTATCCAAATCGGAAGCGACACGTAAAAAAATTAATGAAATGGTGGATGAAATAAATTCTATGGTGGTGGTCTTGAACCGCTTGGCTACTACGCTCAACTTGGCCGTGGAAAAGTACAATACCATCGGCGCTTCACGCGGAGAGTCATTTGAAGAAGGTGTGTATATGCAAGAAGGTCTGAGCAGACAGATTGATATTTATGAATTTAGCAACAGAGACAAATTGGTGCGAGTTTTAGCGCATGAGCTCGGTCATGCGCTCGGGCTCGGACACGTGGAGGACAAGAAAGCCATCATGTATGAATTCAATCAAGGTAATAATAAGGCTCTCACTACGTCAGATATAGAGGCACTCAAGTCGAAGTGTGATATAATTAAAGTTATTAAATAACTATCTATTTATATGAATAATCAAAAAATATTAATTTCTATCGTGGTGTTGGTGATTTTAGCGGGTTTGATGCTTTGGGCTTATGAAACGCAAAACAATAACCAGGCTCTCAACAATTCAAATCTAGGCACCGAGTCAACTGAGTCATCCATCAGGTTGGCGGCTGGGTATGTGGCGGGGCACATTACTTTCGGACCAAATTGTCCGGGCCCAGAGAAAGAAGGAGAGCCGTGCGTCACTCCTCCGAGCGCATATTGGGAACGGGAAGTGGTCGTCTATGACAGTGATAAAGTTTCAGTAAATGTAAAAGGAAAAATTGACGCAGAGGGGAATTATAAAATAGCTCTTGGTCCCGGAAATTATTTCGTCCAAATAGTGCCGGCTGGAATCAAAGCCGGGGAGAAGGTGCCTGTGACCATCAAATCATTTGAGACAAGCACTGTGGACTTCAACATAGACACGGGGATGAGATGAGGTATAATTATAAGTATTAGTATTAATAAATAAAAATAATTTTATGGAAGAAAAAAGCAACAAAACAGTGTGGATTATCGTAGGAGTAGTCATCTTAGTTATTTTAGGATATCTTATGTATTTGGATTTAAGGTCTACGGATGAGGAGACGACTACTATCGTCACCGATTTTGCAGATTGCGCGAGAGCAGGATTTCCTGTCACGGACGGCACTCCGCGAGAGTGTACCACTCCGAATGGTTCAGTATATAAAGAAGTGACGACCAATAATCCAGAAACTATTCCGGAGAATACCGAGGATCCTAATTTTGAAGAACCTATCGGTAAATAGTCTCGGGCAATGTACGTACACGTGAAAGTTGCCGCCGGCGCTTCTAAAGAATCTTTTTCGCAGAAGAAAAAATCTGTAGACCATTTTGAAGTTTCAGTTCGTGAAAAAGCGGAACGAAACGAGGCGAACAATCGCGTCCTTATGCTCGTAGCGAGCCATTTCAAAGTGCCTGTTGCCAAGGTGAGGATAGTGAACGGACACAGACACCCGAGCAAGCTACTAATTGTGGAAGATTGAATTTAAAAGGGGATTGGAGTAGTATGGGAGTATTAGCCCTAACTAATAAAAAGACTATGAAAACAAACATTTTAAAGGTAGTATTTTTGGGAGCGGTAGCTTTATTTGCTTTTAACGCCGAGGCGTCTGGTTGCGGATTTTCCCGTGATTTGATGGTGGGCTCAAGGGGGGAGGATGTGCGCTGTCTCCAGCAATATCTGACTGGTGTCGGCTATGGGATGAATATGTATCCCGATGGAGTCTTTGGTCCCAGGACCAATCAGGCAGTGATGCTCTGGCAGGGGAACTATGGTCTTGCGGCTTACGGAACTTTTGATTCCGCTTCTCGAGCGAAGTACGTTGAATTAATGGGCGGATATGTGAGCGGGGTAAATCCACTCCCACCTATCTGGGAAGATAGTGAAAAGCAAAGCGCATCAGTGAGAATAGAAGAAGCGCTCGTGATGATAGAAGATGCCCGAGATGAGATTGATGATTCTAATGACGACACGAGCTCGGCACAAGGCAGTCTGGATGAAGCGGAGGATGATATCCTGGATTCCGTTATCGCCTTTTATGTGGAACAAGATTACGACGAAGCGTATGACAAAGCGGATGATGCTTATGAAAATGCTGAAGACGCATATGACGATGTAGACGGAGGAAACGGAGATGAAAACGATGCAGAGGATGCGATAGATGATGCCCGTGATGCGATAGACAATGCCCGCGACGATATAGAAGATGCGGATGATGACGGCGCGGATGTGAATGAAGCTGAGGACTTGCTTGATGATGCGGAAGAGACTTTGGATGATGCTGAAAATGAATTTGACGACGAAGACTATGACAATGCCGAAGACTTAGCCGACGAGGCTAGAGACTTGGCGGACGATGCAGTGGATGCTATTAATTGGTAAAAATTACGAAAAATGTTAGCGAAAAACACCACGCAAAACTCACGTTTTGCGGGGTGTTTTCTTTCTGTTGTAATATCCGGATATGAAAAAAATTTATATTTCAATCTTAATATTATTAGCAGTAGGTGCCGTAGCTTATTTCGTATTTATTCCAAAAGCTGAAGGACCGGGAGAGCAAGTAGAAGAACAAAATTTCTGTACGATGGATGCGCTCATCTGCCCCGACGGGTCAGGTGTCGGCAGGTCCGGCCCCAAGTGTGAATTTGAAGCTTGCCAAAACAAAGAATCATTTTCTGGAAAACTCACCCAACAGGGCGGAGATTATTTCTTGGTAGTTCCGGCTCCAGAAGGAGAGGGTGAAATCACTTATGCTATGCCCTTGAAATTTTCCAGGATAAGCAACGTGCTAGGAACTTTACTGAATAAACATGTAAAAGTGAAAGGAGCTTTCACCACGGGAAATACTTTAGAAGTGGACATGATAGAAGAGACCGCGCCTGAAGTCGCCACTACCGGCGTCATAGCAGTAGGCGAGACGAAATATATAAATGGAGTACGCATCACCTTGAATAAAATTGTGGAGGACAGTCGTTGCCCCGCAGACGCCGTCTGCATCCAAGCTGGGAAAATTGTGGCGAACGTCACTTTGAAATCCGACACTGACCTAGAGACTATAAATATGGCAGACAGCGATGCTCCGAGAGGATTTGATACTTGGAAAGTATCGTTGGTTTCTAGCGCTCCTTTTCCGTTAGCCAGCAACCCCGTCCCATTCGCCAAATACAAAGTTACTTTTAGGGTGGAGGAACTTAAACAAAATTCAGCAACAAATTAGTCATATTTTAGCTTGCTTTTTTACGAAAAGTATGCTATACTACTAGTATAGTTCACTAAAAATTAAAGACGGAACATAAAATATCGAAGGTCCAAACAATAAAATTATTTTTGAACCCAATAGATAGAAAAATCTTCGATCACGAAAAAAATAGAACAAATATTCTTACCAAAAAGACGAGACCGAAAGGTTTTCGTCTTTTTGCTTTTGTGAACAGGTCGAATTAGTAATTAATTTTGAAAGAAAATATGAGATATAAATTTACAGAAGTATTTCAAAAAAACCCAAATGGTTCTATCTCTCCAAAAATTCCAGTACAGATTGGTGGAGTAACCATGAGTCCCGGAGTTGCCTTTACTTCGGGTGTATCATTTTCTGGTGTTGATATTGCTCAATATCAAGATAAAGATATAGATGGTGATATAGTGAATGGAATTCTAATTATAAAAGGATTTTATAATTAAGTTATAAGTTATAAAAAACAACCGAGGTAGGACGGTTGTTTTTTAGTTTGAGAAATTTTATAAATGCGGTAGAATTAGATATAGTGAAAATTAAAGATATTCCCAAAATAGACAGACCAAGAGAACGCTTTTTGAAAAAGGGTTCAAGGGCGCTTTCAAAAAGCGACCTTTTAGCTATTTTGCTTGGAAGTGGAATTAAGGGAAAAAATGTCAAAAAACTTTCACAACAGATAATACAAAAATATGATAGAGATTTTCTTAATCTTACTGTTGATGACTTAAAAAAAGTCTCTGGAATTGGAGAAGTAAAAGCACTTCAAATTGTTTCAGCGATTTCTTTAGTAAAAAGGTATTATGAAGATGAAAAATCAAGCGAGACTGTCATAAAAAACTCTCAGGATGTTCTTTCTTTGACTTATGATCTTAGAGATAAGAAAAAAGAAAATCTAGTTTGTTTATATCTTAATGCCAGAAATTCTTTATTAAAAAAAGAGGTCATCAGTATTGGATTACTTGATAAAACATTATTACACCCAAGGGAAATATTTTACCCGGCAGTTGAGTTAAATGCCGCCAGTGTTATTTTGGTGCATAATCACCCAACAGGTGATCCTTCTCCGAGCGAGAAAGATATTCAAGTTGTTGAAAAAATTGCGCAGGCAGGTGAAATTATGGGGATAGCTGTTATTGATTTTATAATTATTTCTGAAAACGGGCATTATAGTTTTTACGATAAATTAAAAAAACAAAATAAAGAGTTTAATTACGTTGCCGAAGGAACACAAGGAACCCTTTTTGAATTATTGGAAGTTGAAAAACCAGTTTATGGGATAAATATTTCAAAAATAGACAAACATTATTTTCAGCCAATAAAATCAACAAAAGGATATTTCCAATTACAAAACAGAAGATATCTTGGAAATAAATATAAATTGCTTGGATTTATTGAAGATATTATTTCTGAAAAATGTGGAAAAATAAATTCTTTTTGTGATATTTTTGCAGGTACAGGTGTGGTAGGAGAACGTTTTAATAATCCAGAAACTAAAATAATTTCTAATGATTTTTTATCAGCAAACTATGTTTGCTTACGAGCATTTTTGGAAACGAATCAAGATATTAAAGAAAAAATTTCAGAAAAAATTGATTATCTAAATAAACTAATTCCGGAAGAAAATTATTTTTCAAAGAATTTTGGAGGAACTTACTTTTCTAGAGAAAATGCAAAAAAAATTGGAACAATAAGACAAGAAATAGAAAAAATTTCAGAAAATGATACTGAAAAAAATATTTTACTTTGTTCATTGCTTTATGCAATGGATAAAGTCGCAAACACAGTCGGGCATTATGATGCTTTTAGAAAAGATTTAGATACATTACAACCCACAAAACTTTTAATACCAGAAATTGATTACTTAAATAATAAAAATAATGAAATTTATAAAGAGGATGCAAATATTCTGATTAGAAAAATTTCATGTGATGTTTTATACATAGATCCGCCGTATAACTCTAGACAATACTCTGACGCCTATCATCTTATGGAAAATTTGACAGAATGGAAAAAACCAGAAGTTGTTGGTGTGGCAAAAAAAATGGATCGTTCTCATATTAAAAGCTCTTACTGCTTAAAAAATGCGACGCAAGCATTTGAAGATTTAATTGAAAATGCTAAATGTAAGCATATTTTGTTGTCTTATAATAATACCGGTGATTCAGGGGACGGTCGTTCTAACGCAAGAATAAAGGATAGTGATATAATAAGAATATTGAAGAATAAAGGTGAATTAGAAATTTTTGAGAAAGATTACAAGGCTTTTACTACTGGCAAAAGTAATAATGACAATAATATAGAGCGTATTTTTTATTGTAAAGTAACAAAATAATTATGAAAAAGCCTTGGTCAATTTCCACAACCGTTAGAAATCCTGAAAGATTAAGGAATTTTTTAAATGTGCTTAAAATTCTTGAGGGGCAACCTTTTAATTCAGACAATCAAATAAAATATCAAATACTTCTCATTCAACATAAACTTTATAAACCTACACAACTTACAAAAGAACAAGAAGGATACTATAAGGACATTGAAAAAGAAATGTCTTACGCTGTGGCAGAACAAATTTTTAATACTCAACAATATCTAGACCCTGCAATGCGTGGAAGAAATTCTGTTGCTCCTATGAATAAAATGGGATTATGTGTGGCAAAAAATTCAGCTGACGGAGTAAAAATTACACCCCTTGGAAAATACTTTTTATCTGAGGATTATGATCTTGGAAAACTTTTCTTTATCCATTTTCTAAAATGGCAAGTACCCAATCCCGCTAGCGATGAATTTTCTCAAAAAGATGGTTTTGCAATAAAACCTTTCATTGGAACATTGCACTTAATTAAAGAGGTTAATAAAAAATGGAAAGCTCTTGGAAATAATCCTGTTGGTATTACCAAAGATGAATTTGCACTTTTTGTCCCTACTCTTATTCATTATCAAAACATAATCACACAAGCAGAAAAACTAATAGAATATCGAACGGGATTACGTGCACAAACCAGCGAAGCAAACAAGCGAACTTTTAAAAATAGATTCCAGAAAAGATTTGCGCAAAAATTTTTACAAACAAGAACGACAAGCGAAGTAAATTCCTTATTGAATAATCTTTGGGATTACGGAGACAACGCAATACGATATTTTAGATTAACTCGTTATATTTATATTAGAGGAGGTGGATTCAATATTGATCTTGAACCGAGAAGAATGATTGAGATAGAAAGTATTTTGTCGTCTGATAATGCATCTCCGGCTAATTTTACAACAGCTGATGATTATATTAACTATCTGGCTGATCTTAATCAGCCAATACTGCCATGGGAAACGGACATTGAGCTTAAGAAAATTATTGAGGCACTTACTGAAGATATCAAACATTTTGTGGGAGATCTGAGAGTAAAGTTGATCGCAGTTCCAAATTTTGAATTTAAAGATTTTCAATCTCTAAACAGAGAAAAGCTCAAATCTTACGCTGAAGTGCTTCGTGAATATCGTAGAAAACTCCAAGAAGTTGAAACACATTTTGAATCTCAAAATGTTGAAAAAATAAAGGAATACATAGAAGCATTACGTAATATTCATAACTCTGTGAATAAAAAAAGTATTGAGCTAGAAAGACTTACTGCTCTTGCAATAAATGCCCTCAATGATGCAATTAATATTAAACCTAACTACCCTGTGGGAGATGACAATGAACCAACATTTACAGCTCCCGCGGGTAAACCAGATATTGAATGTTTTTATCAAGCATTTAATTCAGTATGTGAAGTAACCATGTTGACAGATCGTTCTCAGTGGTACAACGAAGGACAACCAGTTATGCGTCATGTGAGAGATTTTGAAGAAAGCTATCCTGAAAAAGGGGTTTATTGTCTTTTCATTGCTCCACGATTACATCAAGATACGATAGAAACATTTTGGATGGCTATCAAACATGGATATCGTGGGACACATCAAAAAATTATTCCGCTATCTGTCACGCAACTTATAAAATTACTTGAAGTTTTAGTAAGATTGAAACAATCTGGTAGAAAATTAACCCATACAGAATTGTCTCGTCTTTATGAAGAAATAATTGCCATTACTAACAATGTCACTGATTCTCTTGAATGGATTGAACAGATACCAACAGTAGTAAAGTCGTGGGGAGAACGAATACTTGCACAATAATATGAAAAAAAATCAATTATATTTGGGAGATTGTATAGAAGTAATGAGTAACGAGGTTGAGAAAGAATCCATTGATCTTATTTTTGCTGATCCCCCATATAATTTATCCGGAAATGGACTACATTGGAAAGGAAATAAAACTGGTGGCGATTGGTATATGGTTAATGAGGAATGGGACAGAATGTCCGCGCCGGAATATTTACAATTTACGAGAAAATGGATAGGCGGAGCGTATCGTGTTTTGAAGGAAGGCGGTTCAATCTATATATCTTGTACTTTTCACAATATCTCGGAAGTAATGATTGTTTTAAAGCAACTTGATTTTAAAATCAACAATATAATCACTTGGCAAAAGACAAACGCAATGCCGAATATGACAAGAAGAGTGTTTACTCATTCTACTGAATTTGTTGTTTGGGCCGTTAAAGGCAAAAAATGGATTTTCAATTATGAAGAATTAAGAAAAATGAACCCAGACAAACAAAAAGACGGCTCCATTAAGCAAATGAGAGATGTGTGGCAATTACCCTTAGTTCAAGGAAAAGAAAGAATCAGAGGAAAAGACAATCGAGCTATTCATCCTACACAAAAACCAGAAGAAATGCTTCGTAGAATTATTCTTGCTTCCTCAAATAAGGGAGATATTGTCCTTGATCCTTTTTTGGGAAGTGGCACAACAACATCTGTTGCAAAAAAACTTGGTAGAAATTGGATAGGGATAGAAAATGATAAAAAGTATTTTGAAGTAGCCATGAATCGTATGAGAAAAATATAAAATTGTAAATCAAAACCAAGCAGACAAAACCCAGGGGTTCATTCGTATTTATGACAAAAGATTTATTTGTCTCCGGACGTTGGACGTCCGAATTATTTAAACAATTTTCCCAAAATAAATCATATACGTATACGAATACGTATATCCAATTAGCTCCCGAATATGTTAAAATGTTTTTATGAATTACTCTGCGGAAGAATTGAAAATTAAAGAAAATGCCGAAGAATACGCCCGATTAAACAAAAATCAAATTGCAAAAGATATTACTTCTAAGTATGAATCGGAATTGAATCCTGTTTCTGTTTTTATGGCGGGCTCTCCGGGAGCTGGTAAGACGGAATCATCTATATGGCTCATCAAAGAACTTTCTAAAAAAGAAAATTCTATTTTAAGAATTGATCCTGATGAACTAAGAAAACACTTTGCAGAATATACAGGCAAGAATTCAGACTTATTTCAGTGTGCGACAACGATTATTGCAGAGAAAATTCATGATTTGGCAATTAAAAAAAATATCAGTTTTGTTTTTGATACAACTTTTTCAAAAATTGATAAAGCTAAATTAAATATACAAAGATCTTTAGATCACAAAAAATCTGTTCAAGTAATTTATGTATATCAAGATCCTATTCAAGCGTGGGAATTTGTAAAAGCAAGAGAATTAAAAGATGGCAGACACGTTCCCAAGGGGTCCTTTATAGAAGAATACTTCAATGCCAGGGTGGTGGTGAATCAAATAAAAAAAGATTTTCCGGATATTAAGCTATATTTACTTGTAAAAAACATTGATGGAACAACCCAAGAATATAAAGAAAATGTTGATAATATTGACAATTTTATTAAAGAAAATTACACTGGTGATTATCTGAATAATATGCTAGTATAAGTATATGTTTAATTTTTTGGTTTCAAATAAGAAAAAGGATACAGAATTCTCTCGTTTCTTTCGTGAGGCATCTTCTAGTGAAAAAAAGAAAGTTTTCAGAGAAGTAATTCGAAAGGCAACAGAAGACCAAAGAAAAATTCTAAACAAGCCAATTACCACAAAAACCGCCTAACGGCGGTTTTTGTTTGATGAAAAAGATGCCCAAAAATTTAAAAATAAAAACCAAACAACGAACCGGAAAGGGAAAAATTACTGAAGGTCGCGCTAAAAGGACGGTTGTGCGACATGATTTCGCTAAATCAAAATTTAGATTTGGGAGCATGGTTATTGTTTGGAAAGAGGGATATCAAGACAAAGATGATAGCGGAGCTTGGAGGTTTGCGCGGGTGCCAGAGGATATTTCGGCGAAGATTAAAGAGATGCAAAAGGGGAGGTTGAGGAGGGGTTGGGGCGCGGTGTATGCAAAGGCGAAGATAGGGAAAGGCGAGTGGGTGACTTCTATTTTCCCGGATAGGCATTCCGACACATATATCTTGCCACTCAAAAAGCAAATCCGCTTTGAAGAAAATCTCTACGACGGCATAGAGATAAAAGTTTCCATTGAGATATGGTTTTAGAATTGAGAGATGGATGATATTTACGTAAATATAGGCTATTTTAACTCAAGATTTACGTTTTTTTGGTAAAAATTAGTGAATCGATTATACTATAAACATACATTTATTAATACAATAAACCAAAAAATATGAAAGACAAAAACAACAAGAATAAAAAGGAGAAAAAAATTTTACCGCAGATCAAGCTTAAATATTTTACTATACCCCAAAACGGGCAAGATAATTTTATTTGTTTTCAATGCAAAAAAAGAAGTACAAAAATAGGGTCGGGGAATGTGAGAGTCAGTCCTCCAGAAATAAGATGTGAAAATTGCGCTATCAAAAATTATGCTGTTGAGGAGGGGCTTGATTCTTTTAGTGTGGCAGCCTCCAGGCGCCGACGGATTTTTGATATAAGTTATCTTTTTCAGGAAATGGTTATTGATAGAATTTTAAAAGAAGAAGATAAAACATACAAAAACTTGTCGGGTGAGGAATACGAAAGGGCGATAGAAATAGCAAGTGAAATGTGGAATGACAATAGGGTAATTTCCAAAGAAGAAAAATGGTATATAGAAGAAACACCATCTCAAAAAGAAATTGAAGAAGTTTTCAATGAAATTCTGGATGGAATTTCCCTGCACAGAGTTGAAGTTTTAAAATAGGGTGCTATAATACATTTACAATTAAATAGATATCAAGAGTGGTGGTAGAGAATTGGCTCGGCGACCCCACAGCAACCTTTCGACAAGCTCAAGGCAAGCCCGCACTGAGTTTACCGAAGTGGTGCTAACTCCAACCTTTAAAAAAGGAAAGATAATTAGTCTTTATACTTTCCTGCATTACCAGGAATTTTTTATTAAAATAATGTCTATAAAAACGGCTGAGTTTACAAGCCCCAAGCATCCGGACAAAATATGCGACTTTATCGCGGACAGTATCTTGGACGCTTATTTGGAAGACGACAAAGAAAGCAGGGTGGCTATAGAAGTGATGGGTGGGCACAAGCTCATCACTATCAATGGCGAGGTGACTTCGTATGCCAAGGTGGATATTGAAAAGGTGGTGAGTAGTATAGTTGGTAAGAATTATAAAATTATTTCTAATATCGTGGCGCAGAGCTTGGAGATAGGCAGAGGAGTGGACAAGGGCGGAGCGGGAGACCAGGGAATAATGAAAGGCTATGCCACAAATGAGACGCCGGAATTCTTGCCGAAGGAATACGTGCTCGCGCGTGACTTGTGTAAGAAAATTTACGAAGTGTATCCGTATGACGGCAAGACCCAGGTGACGATGGATGGCCTGCCTGCGCAGGCAGGCGACAAGGTGAAGACGGTGGTGGCGAGTTTCCAAAATACAAAAAACGAAGAGCTATTGAAATTGGTAAAAGGATTTATAGAAGCAGAAGAGTATCTGATAAATCCGGCGGGGGAATGGACCTCTGGAGGATTTGATGCGGACACGGGGCTCTCGGGCAGGAAGCTCGTTATAGATAATTATGGTCCGGAGGTCCCTATTGGCGGGGGCTCTTTCTCGGGGAAGGATTATACGAAGGTGGACCGAAGCGGGGCATATATGGCGCGGAGAATTGCCGTGGAACTTTTACAGAAACGCGGGGCGAGGGAAGTCTATACCAAACTCGCTTATGCAATAGGGAAAAGTGAACCCGTGATGGCTGTCGCGGTGGTGGATGGAGTGGAGGAATCTATTATCGGCTATGATTTGAGTCCTCGCGGGATACGTGAATATTTGAAATTGGATAAAGTGAAATTTGCGGACACATCCACTTGGGTGCTATAATATAAGGGTGCTATTATTAATTAGCCTTATTTAAGGCGTAGGTCAGAAAAATATTTATGCAAGAATTAAAAGCTTTGTGTATGAAGTGTAGGACGGACAACAAGCCGACGATGCAAGTGATGAATAATCCGGTCGTCACCAAGAATGACAAAGGACGATATTCCGCGAAGGGGCAGTGTAGTGCGTGTGGTGGCAACATGTTTAAATTTATGTCTGCTACAGATGGGGAGGCGATGATGAAATAGAAAGTTTAGGAAAAAAATACGGCGAAAGAATTTTACCAAAAAATTCTTTCGCCGTATTTTTAGTCCAAGTCGTTCCAGACTATGAGCTTCCATTCATTCTTTTTCAGCCAATGATGTTTGTAGGTGCAAATGGCCATCCCGGCGTTGTCTATTTTATTAAAAAAAGAAAGGGTGTTGTATTGTGAGGCGGTGAGCTTGTCTCCGTATTGCATATACGAAATAATCATTTTAAGAAATCGGCTGTGGGTCACCATAATGATTCTACTTGCATATCTCCGGCTGATGTAGCCCAGCAATTTCTTTGCTCTTTTTTTCAGGTCGGTGAAATTTTCTTCATCTGCAATACGCAAATCATCTTCATGATAACTTTTGTCAATTTTATCTAAAACTTTTCTCACTTCGAGATCTCCGGCATCGTGCCCGACTATACCCGAAGGATTCTTTCTCTCCGCGAGTAGGTCGGAGTATCTGACTTTCATATGAAGTTCTCGGGCAATAATTTCTGCTGTTTCCTTGGTGCGTTCATAAGGACTGGAGACTATGAGTTCTGGTTTGCCTCGCCAGCCCTTCGGGAATCTCTTGGCGGTGGCGAGCGCTTGCTCTCGGCCTTTTACCGACAGAGGACCTTCGGGGCCTTGCTTGATATGTAAGGCATTATTTGCTGTTTCGCCGTGTCTAACGAAGTATATTATCTTTGTAGCCATGGGTATATTTTAGCACAGAAAATGCCATAAAATAGGGCATTTTCTGTGCTTGACACTGATTTTTTATTAGTATATACTTTCCCCACGTCTTTCCTTTGGTGGATAGGACGTTTTTATTTGAAGCATTCTTTGAAAATATGAATAAATCCCCACACCTTTTGAAAAAAGGTGTGGGGATAAATTGAGAACCCCGGCTAGGAGCCGGGAGCAAGTCCTCAAATGTTTTTTTGAAGTTGTATTTGTAAAATAATTTACGAGCTAGGAACAAAAGAGATTTCGCGCATCAGTCATGTTTGCGAGAATCTTAATTACAAAAATACATTGCTGTTTTTTGCTAATTAACTTTTAGTTAGAGTTTGATCCTAGCTCAGGATGAACGCTGGCGGCGTGGATAAGGCATGCAAGTCGAACGGACTTTCTAAAATCCGAGATGCGATTATATCAAGTCAAAGGTCGTAGAAAGTTAGTGGCGAACGAGGTAGTAATACATAGGAACTTCCCCCGAAGTCGTGAATAATCTGTCGAAAGACAGACTAATACACGATGGTCTCGCAAGAGTAAAGTTTTAACGCTTCGGGAAAGGCCTGTGCGATATCAGCTAGTTGGTAGTGTAATGGACTACCAAGGCTATGACGTCTAGGGGAGCTGAGAGGCTGACCCCCACCGATGGTACTGAGACACGGACCATACACCTACGGGTGGCTGCAGTCGAGAA
>Ga0076262_102_pt1 | contig 53529 bp, 48 predicted proteins | sample RifGroF2_FD_67749 | JGI IMG/M metagenome (GOLD analysis project Ga0076262, IMG submission 67749) | Parcubacteria (Nomurabacteria) bacterium GW2011_GWF2_40_12 | reverse complement strand
GGAAGACAGAGATACCACATAGGGTGGCTGGCTCCCGGGAAGACTTTAATGGAATTAAAAAGTCACCTTCATGACAAATGGGGTTTCGGTAACCATTTCATCGCTTGGATAGATGAAGACCAAGTTTTAAGCTGGAGAAAGTTAACGGATTTCGAAGACCAGTATCATCTGCGGGTTTACAAAGACGGAGAAATCTGCGGACATTTTGAATTAACCCCGGAAGCGCATCCTCTTGAGCACTTGGAAGAAAAAGGAGAGATAAATAAAAGAGAAGACTTTTTGAAATTCTTGGGTTCTTACGTGACACAAGAAAAACATATTTCAAATTTAAAAATGGATCCGAATGCCTTTGATCCAAAGTCGGAGATTACGATATCTAGGATTTAGATTCAGGTAAAACCAAGTCCCAGAGACGGCCTGCGACATTTTGGGGTTTCCCGAACATTACATAATGATGCAGGTCAATAAATGGCAAACTGTTGCACTCAATGATTCCGCAGTGCCGTTCTTCTTTCCAAGATTTTGTGACGTCTTCAATGATGAAGTCTACTCCCACCAACGGGTCTTTCAGAAAGGCGCCGACTTTTTCCAGCATTTCTTTGTTTTCAGGGTGAATAATATCCGTTACTTCTGTGGTAGTTCCGCCACAACTTCGACTGGTTTTTTGTGAAAAAGTCACAGTGCGTCCTTTCTCTGGGATATCTTCTAAATTTATTTTTTGTCTTTTTAGTTCTTCTAGAGCCTCTTTATCTATGGATATCTGATGAAAAATAGGCCCCCCGCGTTCAGGTCTTTTATTTTCTTCATCTAAAAGTTCGTGCAAGGTGTGAACTCCGTCGCCTTTTACTTCCGGCTGGTCGCGCTTGACCACGCCGACTAATTTTCCACCTATTAAGGTTCCACGAAAGAGGTATCCGCGCAGTTCTTCTTCAATCACGACGAGCGGGGAGAGTTTCTTCGCTTTTTTGAAGCCCACCATCAGCCCTTCCTCGGTATTTATATGAATCATCGTGTGTCTGCTTCTGGATCCCAGGTTTGGCTTGGTAATCACAGGTCTTTTTATGGGTTTTTGTATTCCGTTAAAAATTTTGAGCGCGGTTCTCTTGGTAAAAGCTACTCCGCCAGCCGCCACCGGGAAGCCTTCTTTCAAAAATTTTATTTTCATCGTGCCTTTGTTGTCCATCCACTTGAGCGCGGCGGATTCTTTAAATCCCGGACGAGGCAAGCCGTCAAAAAGAATAGTCTTGTTTACCCCGTTTGCGGGGCCCTTATATTCCGCCACGAAACCGTCTCTAATGGGGCCTAGATGAAACTCGCGCATTTTTATTCCGCGTTTCTTGGCCTCTTCCCAGAAACATTTTGTCCTCCAGGTGTCTTTTGCATCTGGTTCGTCGCTGTAGTATCCGAGCTTTAAAAAAATCATTAATTTGAAAAAGGGGAGGGAAATTTTATTGGAAATAGCTTCCGCGGTGTTCTTGAAAATCATTTCCATTAAGTCAAAAAGTGGCTGGTCCAGCCATCCAAAAACAACGGACAGATAAGCTACTATGTGTATTTCCTGCGCCGGTTCACAATCTTTACAATGTCTCATAGAAGGTAGTATACAAAAATATATTCTAGTGCGCCACTGTGAAGGCAATCACTTTTCGTGCACCAGCTTGCCTTAAAACTTTCCTGGCTTCGCTTAAAGTGGCGCCGGTGGTGGTGATGTCGTCTATCAGAATTACATTTTTTCCTTTTATTAAATCTGTACTCTTCGCTTCATTTTTTATCGCAAACGTGCCGACCATATTTTTCAATCTGGTACTACGGTCCTTGATATGCGCTTGATGCAAAGTGTCCTTCGGTTTGATTAAAATATTATTTTCTAATTGCATATTTACGCTATCACTGAAATGTGTATTTGTATCTACGCTATCGCGTAGATTGGTTTTTTTATTTATTTCTATTATTTCCTGACAAATCAGTTCTGCCTGGTTAAATCCCCGTTCCCGATATCTTTTCCGCGAGAGGGGGATAGGAATCAAAATAGCATCTATGAAGTTTTCCATTACAGATAACTCTGATAACTCTTCCAGAATTTTCTCATAAATATTCTCCGCAAAGACGCTCGCCAGCCTTTTTCTTCCCTTATATTTCAGAAGCCAGAGTGACTTTTTGATAGATTTGTCACGATAGTCATAAAGGGGGAAAATCCACTTCGCGCTCTCTCTTTCTGCTCCTCTAGCGTCCTTCAGGCACTCTCTGCATAAATCAACCCCTGTTTTACCGCACAATACGCATCTGGCGGGGAAAACTATGTCCAATATGGTGTTTAAAAATCGCATTTATGATATAATTTTAGCACAGATTAAAATGAGCAATTTATTTAAAAATCTTTTTTCGGGTTTTAACAAAATTGGGAGTAATAGTATAGACAGCGCTGTCGGGGTGGACATCGGTTCTTCCGCTATTAAAGTGGTGGAAATCAAGAAAAAAGGAGGCAAGGCTGTACTTGAAACATACGGCGCCATAGCTCTCGGCCCTTATGCGGAAGTTGAAGCAGGGCGCGTTACCAACCTGCCGGTGGACAAGACAGCCCTGGCTCTACTTGAGGTACTCAAGCAGTCCGACGTCAGCAATAAATCTCTTGCCCTATCTATCCCGGCCCAGTCAAGTTTGATTTTTACCTTAGAGCTCCCTCCACAAGTGGGAGACTCTGACATAGCCACCATTGTTCCTACTGAAGCTCGTAAATATATTCCGGTTCCGATAACCGAGGTTTCAATTGATTATTTTATCTTGCCGAAGAAAGAAGCTTCTTTTGAAGAAATGAATAACGCGGAATCGGCGGGGAGCGACAAAGGCAAGACGACTGTGCTGGTCGTCGCTACGCAGAATGATGCGGTGGCGAGATATCGCTCTATTGTTTCGGAGAGTAAACTGTCGGCTTCCTTTTTGGAAATCGAAGTATTCTCCTCCATTCGGGCAAATTTTGAACACGAGCTCTCCCCGGTTTTATTGGTGGACTTCGGCGCGTCTTCCACCAAGCTCTCTATCGTTGAATTCGGTATGATTAAAAATTATCACACCATAGATAGGGGAGGAGCAGATATCACCAACGCCATTTCCAAATCTTTAAGTGTTCCTTTTGCTGATGCGGAAAAAATGAAAAAGGAATTCGGCCTTTTTGGTAATCCTGTGGAGAAGAGTCTGGCTGATATCATCAAGGTGCACGTAGATTATATCTTTTCCGAGATGAATAATGTATTATTAGGATATGAGAAGAAAGACAATCGGACCATCAGCAAAGTGATATTCACGGGTGGGGGAGCTCTCTTAAAAGGATTGAAAGAAGTAGCCATAAATAATTTCAGAGCGGAGATAGAAATCGGCCATCCGTTCTCCAAAGTTGGCGCGCCGGCATTTCTAGAAAAGGTGCTTCTCTCTATGGGTCCAGAATTCGCAGTTGCTCTCGGTTTGGCATTGCGAAAATTACAATAAGTGAGATAATAGAATAAAGAAAATGGAGCAGAATTTTCAAACATCATTTATACCTCAGAAGCCTATCGTCAAAGAGCGTACTTCTTCGTCGCAGCCGGTCAGTATTTTTCTGATAATCTCCTTGTTTGTTTTGTTCGCCGTGCTTCTTGCCACGGGTGGTTTGTATTTCTATAAAGGGGTTATGAAAAATAATATTACGGAAATGGAAAAGACCTTGAACCTTGCCAAGAATCGCTTTGAGCCCGCCAAGATAGCGGAACTGCAAGTTTTAGACAAGCGTCTGCGCGCATCGAGCGAAATTTTATCCAAACATATAGCAACCACTCCGATTTTTAGCGCGCTTGAAAAGCTTACGATGAAGACTGTTCGTTATACGGATTTCAGCTATGAGCTCGGAACAGAGAAGAACGCTCCGGTGAAAGTCAAAATGTCCGGACAGGCAATAGGCTACCGTTCCATCGCGCTTCAGTCCGATTTGTTTTCAAAGAATAAGAATTTTATTGATCCCGTCTTTTCCAATTTAACGCTGGATAACAACGGCAGTGTTATTTTTGACTTGGAGTTTTCGGTTGACCCGAGTTTTGTTAATTATAAGCAGACACTTTTAACGGAGAGCTAAACTTTTATGATGAGATTTATAATGCCAATCATCTTAATAGCAATATCTATCACTCTCTTTTTCGTGTTTGCCAATCCTATCTACAACGAAATCTCAGTTTTGAGAGGGGAGGTCGCTTCCTACAACGAAGCGCTTGATAATTCCAAGGCGCTTGAAAACGAACGAGACAAATTGACCGCCAAATATAACGCCATTAATCCGGAAAATTTAACCAAAATAGCAAAGCTTTTGCCGGAAAACGTTGATAACATACGTTTGATTTTAGAAATAGAACAGATAGCTCTGCCTTACGGCATGGTGTTGAAAGATGTGAAATACGACACGACAGACGCTGGAGCTGCCGCTACGGGTAGTGCTGCCATCCAAGGAGGTGGAGCCACCAAGACAAGTCCCAAAGATTACGGAATTTTTGATTTATCCTTCTCAACCACCGGCACCTATAATAATTTCATTAATTTTACCAAAGATCTTGAAAATAACCTTAGAATTGTAGATATGTCTTCAATCATCTTTTCGTCCAACAACATAGTCGGCGCCAGTTCCAACCCCAGCTCCAAAACGGTTTCCACAGAAGTTTACAAATACGATTTCAAGATTAAGACTTATTGGCTAAAAAATTAAAATCAAGAATAAAAATATGCCAAAAATCAAAAACATCATAATATTCACAGCCATCGCAGCAACTTTTGTCCTGATATATATTTTTTTTATTAGGCCATCTCCCGAAGAGGAAAATTTGGTAGTATCGCCATCTACCACGACATTGCCGGACGTAGGAGGTTCTCCCGCCAATTCGCAGGTAGTAGCTCCTTTGGTTGCTAAAGATTTTCTTGCTCTGTTGTTGAATGTTAAAAATATAAAATTAGACGACGCTATTTTATCCGATCCAGCGTTCCTTACTTTGCGCGATTCCAGTATTGTGCTTATCCCAGATGGAAACGAAGGCAGACCGAATCCGTTTGCGAAGTTTGGCAACGATGCTGTCACGATGCCGACTACACCCACCTCTCCAGTTTCTCCAACAACAGTTCCTCCCACAACACCTCCAAATACCATCCCAGATCCCGTTCAGCCTTAACACACTTTAATTATGAGTTTTTTAGAAGCATTAGTTAAAAAGGGGGTGATAGAAAGTAGTCAAATAGGCGAAATCAAAAACCACGCCAAAGAGGAATACAACGGAAACATTGAGGAAGCACTCCTTGAATCCGGTATTTCGGAAGAAAAAATTCTTGAAGCAAAAGGAGAGTATCTTGGTATTCCGATAAGGAAAGTAAATTCAGAGGATATGTCTTTCAGTGTTCTCAAATATATCTCGGAAGATTCGGCCCTACACTACCGTTTTGTGCCGATTGAATTGAGAGAGGGGGTGCTGGAAGTCGGAGTAATGGATCCGGAGAACATCCAAGCTATGGATGCCCTTCAATTTATTTCCACCAAAATTGGCCTTCCTTTTAAAGTTTTTCTTATTACCAAGAGCGATTATGAGGGCGTTATGCAGACTTATAAAGGGCTCGGTAGCCAGGTGGAAGAAGCCTTAAATGAACTCAGTCAGGAAGAAATGGCTGATGTTAAAAATTTAAGCGAAGAAAATCTCAGTAAAGAAATAAAAAACATTAAACCGGGAGAAGAAGCGAAAATTGTGGAAGACGCGCCAGTGATAAAGATTGTCGCTGTCGTCTTGCGTAATGCCATAGAGGGGGGCGCTTCCGATATACATATTGAATTCACGGGAGAAAAAGTAAAAGTGCGTTTCCGGGTGGACGGTGAACTGCACACCTCTATAGTCTTGCCTCCCAATGTCTATGGCGGTATTGTGGCGCGTATAAAAATTCTTGCCAAACTGCGTCTGGATGAGAAGCGCAAACCACAGGATGGGTCCTTTAGTACCAGCATTGACGGAAGAAAAATTGATTTCCGTGTTTCCACTATGCCCGCATATTATGGGGAAAAAGTCGTGATGCGTATTCTTGATTCAGAAAAAGGAGTAAAACCATTAGATCAGCTAGGATTGTCGGAAATGAATTTAAACATAATCAGAGAAGCTATCAAAAAACCGTACGGACTTATCCTGGTAACAGGACCGACGGGCTCCGGAAAGTCCACTACACTTTACTCAATAATGAATGAATTAGATAAAGAAAAAAGCAACATCGTTTCCTTGGAAGATCCGGTGGAGTATCATATGCCAGATATAAACCAATCTCAGATGATGCCGGAGATAGGTTACACTTTTGCTTCCGGCCTTCGCTCCATTCTTCGTCAGGACCCGGACATCATTATGGTCGGAGAAATCCGCGATAAAGAAACCGCGCAATTGGCTATTCAGGCAGCTCTAACTGGACACTTGGTGATCTCCACTCTACACACTAACAACGCTATCGGAGCTGTCCCTCGTTTGGTGGATATGGGAGTTGACCCATATTTGATAGCGCCGACCCTTATCGTATCAATCGCGCAACGTCTCGCTCGATTGACTTGTCCATCATCTCGCAAGCTTGTGCCTATTGACCCCGGAGTCTTGAAACAGATTGAAGAACAGATGAAAGATTTGCCGGCAGAGTTTAAAAAGGACCTTTCTATGAAAAAGGAAATGTACGAAACCGTTCCGTCAGGGGAATGTCCTTCCGGCACGAGGGGTCGTATCGCGGTTTTTGAAATGTTCAAAATAGACAAAGAAATGCAATCTGTGATTTTGAAAGACCCGACCGATGGAGCTATCTATAAATCTGCCCGCAATAAGGGAATGCTTATGATGAGAGAAGACGCAATGCTAAAGGCTCTAGACGGTATAATTCCTTTTACTGAAGTGTACAATTTCAACAATGAAAAAGAGTAGTTTGAAAGCTTGTTTTATAGTATAATTAAGACAGGGGAAACATATGGAAGGAAATAAAAGAAAAATTTTAATAGTAGATGATGATAATTTTCTTTTAGATATGTATGCTCTGAAGTTCAGTCAGAATAATTTTGAAGTGTATACGGCAGCAAGTGGCATACATGCCCTGGAGAAATTAAAAGGAGGACTTTGTCCCGAGGTGATGCTGATGGATATAATTATGCCGGAGATGAACGGTTTTGAAGTGCTGGAGGAGCTTAATACAAAGAATATTTGCCCCAGTTGTACAAAAATAATTCTCTCTAATAAGAGCGAACAGAAAGACATAGATGAGGGTAAAAGGTTGGGTGTGGCCGGATACATCGTGAAAGCAAATTCCACCCCGGCAGAAGTCATAGAACAAGTGGTAAAAATTTTAGAAGAAAAAAAAGTTGTTGTTCCAAAATAGTATTTTTAGATTTACCTTACAAACTTTATAACTTTACAAACCTTTAACTTATTTATGGATTATAAAAAAGAACTTGAAACACTTATTTTAAATGTTATCCACGAAAATGGTTCCGACCTACATTTAGGTGTAGGGCGTGTGCCAGTCATTAGGGTGGCAGGGGAACTTACTTTTCTGGTTAAGCATTCGATTCTAACGAAGGAAGATATGTTGGGTTTTTTGGAAGAAATATTCGACAAGACGAAGCTTGCCCTTTTTAAAGAAAATCAAGAAGCTGACTTCTCTTACGATTTCCGGGGAGAAGCTAGGCTTCGCGGGAACGCCTTTTTTCAGAAAGGTTTAATGAATATAGTTTTCAGATTGGTGCCGAAAGTGGAGACTATGTCTGAGTTGAGATTGCCCCCCATTTTAGCGGATTTGGCCCGCAAGAAGCAAGGATTTTTCCTTTGTGTCGGTCCCGTGGGGCAAGGTAAATCAACCACACTGTCAGCTATGATCAATGTCATCAACAATGAACAAGCGCGTAATATTATTACTATTGAAGACCCAATTGAACACGTATATACTCCGAACAAATCCATCATTAACCAGCGGGAAGTGGGCATAGATACTAAGGACTTTCACGTGGCGCTTAAAGAAGTTTTCCGCCAGGACGTCAACGTAATAATGATTGGAGAAATGCGCACACCGGAAACTATTTCAACAGCCGTAACCGCAGCCGAGACGGGTCACCTGGTGCTCTCAACTCTACACACCAACAATGCTTCCCAGACCATTGATAGAATTATTGATTCATTCCCTGGCAGTCAGCAAGATCAAATCCGTGGACAGCTCGCAGCCTCTCTGCTCGGTATTTTCTCCCAGAGGCTTGTGCCGAGAATTTCAGGAGGGCTTGTTCCCGCCTATGAACTTCTTTTAAACAATAACGCCGTGGCGAATCTGATTCGCGAGAAACGCACACACGAGATAGACGTGGTCATAGAGACTGGTATGGAGTCTGGAATGGTAGACCTCAACCACTCACTGCTTGAGCTTGTGCGCGCTGGAGAAATCTCCATTGAAAACGCTTATCAGTATTCGCTTAATCCGAAAGGTCTTGAAAGGTTAATTTAAAAAATTACTTGTCCCGTACTAAATTTTTGATTACGGGACATAAAGATAAAGATTATTAATTAAAATTTTAGTACTGGGATGTTATTCAAATACAAAGCCATAGATGACAAAGGGGTAAATAAGGAAGGGGAAATTGACGCGCCCAATCGCGACATTGCCATCAGTGGACTACAGCGCAGAGGTCTGGTTGTCATCACTATCAGAGAAGAATCGGAAACCAAATCAATTTTTGAAATTTCTTTTTTTGAAAAGGTGAAGCCGAAAGATGTGGTGATTCTTTCTCGCCAGATTGCGACATTGTTTGAAGCGCAAGTTTCCGCGCTTAAGGCTTTCACTATGCTTGCCGCCAATACCGAAAATAAGCTTCTAGGACGCAAACTCACGCAGATTGGCGATGACTTGCAAGCCGGAATATCCATTTCGGGAGCCCTCTCTCGTCACCCGGATGTGTTTTCTGATTTTTATGTGAATATGGTCAAGGTGGGAGAGGAGACCGGTAAATTAAATCAAACTTTCCTACACCTGGCGGATTATCTGGATCGTCAATACGCCCTTACTTCTAAAACCAGAAACGCGCTTATTTATCCCGCTTTCGTTATTATCACATTCTTCGTCGTTATGACCTTGATGTTTACGGTTGTGATTCCAAAGCTTTCTTCTATTATTTTGGATTCTGGGCAGGAAGTGCCCTTTTTCACTAAAATAGTGATTGGAATTTCAAATTTGTTTGTTCACTATGGTTTTTTCATTTTGATTTTCTTGGTGCTTCTGGGAATTTGGATTTGGAGGCTATCTTCCACCCCTAAAGGAAAAGTATATCTGGACACTCTGCGTCTCTCCACTCCGGCTGTCGGAAATTTGTATAAAAAACTTTATCTTTCCAGAATAACGGACAATTTGAATACAATGCTTTCTTCGGGCGTGCCGATAGTCAGGTCCATAGACATAACCGCGGAAGTGGTGGGCAGTCTATTGTATAAAGAAGTGCTAGGAGAAGTGGCAGACAGCGTAAAGTCCGGTATCGCTCTTTCTGCGGCGCTTGAAAAACACGGAGAACAAATGCCGGGAATTATGGTGCAAATGGTTATGGTGGGCGAGGAGACTGGATCTCTCGGCCCCATATTGAAAACTCTTACCGATTTTTATAAACGGGAAGTAGATGATGCGGTGGATACGCTGGTGGGCTTGATAGAGCCGGTGATGATTGTGGTTTTAGGACTTGGAGTAGGTTTACTCTTGGTGTCTGTATTGATGCCTATTTACAATATGGCGGGAAGTATTAGTTAGGGTGTGGGGGTGTGGATAACTTTTTTACGCATATTGTTATAATAGATGTATTAAGAAATAAGTCGAAATTTTATTATCAGTTATTATTAGTATTAATAGTCATAATTTTATTATGAAGAATTTAAGTAAAAATTTTAAGTCGGGTTTTACGTTGATTGAGTTGTTGGTGGTTGTAGCCATTATTGGTATCTTAGCTTCTGTTGTTTTGGCATCACTCAACACAGCACGTGCAAAAGGCGCTGATGCTGCTATTAAAGCAAACTTATCAGGTACACGAGCAGCCGCTGAGCTTTTCTATGATACCGCTGGCAACTATGGAACAGTTCTGCTTGCAGCAGGTAATTGCGCGGCTACAGCTGGAACAATTTTTGCAGACCCAAGTATTACTAATGCCATAACAGCTGCTGGCAATGCATATAATGGTGGCGGGATGGCTGCTGGTCGTTGTTCCCAGACTGTAGCTGGTGGAGCATGGGCTATAGCAGTTCCACTCAAGACTGGCAACCAAGCAACGGGAGGAGCTACACCAGACAATTGGTGTGTAGACAGTACAGGTAAAAGCTCGGGTACTGATGGTGCTTTGGCTACTGCTGCTATTACTGCTAACGCATGTAACTAAAGTTTTTGTGATACTAAAACCACTCCAGGTCATATGACTTGGAGTGGTTTTGTGATATAATATTCATATGGTAATAGCTGTCACACTTATTTTCTTCGTTTTCGGTCTTATTATTGGAAGCTTTTTGAATGTTGTAATACTGCGTCTTAACACGGAGAAATCTTTCGGCGGACGGAGTGCTTGTATGTCCTGCCGGAACAAATTGAGTTGGTATGAACTTATCCCCGTAGTCAGTTTTATTTTTCTTAGGGGAAGATGTAAAAATTGCAAAACTAAAATATCCAGTCAATATCCGATAGTGGAGACCATTACCGGGATTATTTTTGCCAGTTTATTTTTAAAGTTTCAAGATATTTTCTTTCTGGACACAATAGCTTTTAGCTTTACTTATGCATATTACGTGGCGATGTTTTCTTTGCTTCTGGTTATTTCTGTTTATGATTTCAAACATAAAATAATTCCCGACACCCTTTCTTTTGTTTTCGGCATTCTTGGTTTTCTTGGACTGTTTTTCTTTAATGCTTCTGGTCTGTCTATGCAGGCGGGTTTCGGACCGCAGTTGCCTCCCATTTCGGAATTTTTGTCAGGGTTGTTGATTGCCGCGCCCTTCGCTTTCTTTTGGTTTGTTTCCAAGGGGACTTGGATGGGGCTGGGAGATGCCAAGCTCGCCTTGGGACTTGGATGGATGCTCGGACTTTCACGTGTTTTCTCTGGAGCGGTGGTTGCTTTCTGGATTGGAGCTGTCCTCGGGTTATTCTTGGTTCTTTTTAAGAAAAATTATGGGATGAAAAGCGAGATTCCATTTGCTCCGTATTTAGCCCTGGGCGCATTTTTAGCATTTATTTTTGAATTGCATTTGTTTTAGTTTAATTTTTATGTTGATTAAAAAAATTCGTAATTTAAAATTCGTAATTCGTAATTGCAATAAGGGTATGACTTATGTGGAACTGATTGTAGTTCTTTCCATTTTTTCCGTTTTATCTTCCGTGGCTATATATAACTACGGAGACTTTCAATCCAATGTTGATGTCAAAAATTTAGCCAGCGATATCGCTCTCCAAGTCGTAAAAGCGCAAAAAGATTCTTTGTCTGGCTTATTACCATTGCCTCCACAGGAGGTTAAAACCGACTGGAAACCGTCCTACGGGGTACAACTTGATTTATCAAAAGGAGAAGCCAAAAGCCTTATTTACTTTGTGGATGCAGATAATTCTGGTACTTTTGATGGGGTAGACTGCATAGGTGAATGTTTGAATAATATTTCTATTTCAAAAGGTAGTTATATTTCTCGTGTAGAGGTTGTTTATTGGGAGAAGGGCAGTCCCGAAGCACCCAAATTAGACAATCTGACCATAACTTTCTCTAGGCCAAACTCCGGAGCTGTTATAAAAGACAATGGAGGCTTGATTGACCCCGTTTATCTTAATTATGCCAGTATCGCCGTCAGTTCGTCCAAAGGAGCAACCTCTTTAATAAAGGTATATGCTTCGGGTAGAATTCAAATAAATTAAATCTTATGATAAAAGAATTTAACAAACAAAATAGTGGTCTCACCCGTAGGTCTATGACCGAGGGATACACAATCATAGAAACGATGATTGCGGTTTCTCTTTTTATCATTATCGTTATGTCGGGTATGGGAGCGCTAATGAGCGCCAATGCCATTCACAAAAAGTCACAGGGTATGCGTGCCATTATGGATAACCTGAGTTTCATTACGGAAGATATGTCCAGAAATTTAAGAACCGGGTCCAAATACCATTGTCTAATACTTGGAGAGACTATGCCTCCCGCCATTTCTACTGGTCAATTATCTGTTCCAAAAAGTTGTGCGGGTGGGGGATGGGCCATAGCTTTTGAACCGCCCAAAGGCACCAATAGTATCGGAGATCAATGGGTTTATTATATAAGCAACGAGGGAAAAATTTTTAAAGCGACATACGGTCCATATGATGACCTCGCGAATTATACCCAACTGACTCCCGAGGAGGTTGTAATTGATCCGGATGCTTCCGGTTTTACCGTGATTGGAGCTGAGTCTCCATTAGTGGGGGCGGACCGACGGCAGCCATTTGTCATTATTAGACTGGTTGGAACGATAACATACAGAGAAGATATAGTTACGCCGTTTTCTATCCAGACTTCGGTATCTCAGAGGGCCGTAGATATCTAAAAATAATTACGAATTATTAATTACAAATTACGAGCAAATGCATAGATTTTTTAAAAAAACCAATAAAGCGTTCACATTAGTAGAAACTCTCGTTGCTATTTCAATTTTTACTGTCTCAATGCTGGGCTTGATGGCTGTTTTATCCCAAGGAATCTCAGATACCAACTATGCGAAGAGAAAAATAATAGCCGAATATCTCGCGCAGGAGGGCATTGAATATGTCAGAAATATGCGAGATACTTATGTTTTATATACCATTCCCGGAGGTTGGGATGCTTTTAAACCCAAATTATCTCCGTGTGGCTCAACTAGCGAATGTGGATTTGACAACACCTTGCTTTCTCCCGACGTGTTTGTGTGCGCAACTCACGATGAGCAATGTAAGCTATACGAAGACAATGGAAATTACAACACCAATTCATTAGGGGATGATTCCGGTTTTGTGCGCACGATACACACGGATCGTATAAGTGATGATGAGATAAAAGTTTTTTCAACCGTTTCTTGGATGCAGGGTTCCGGCGAACGCAGTGTAACTTTCTCTGAGAATTTATTTAATTGGGCGGAGTAATATGATTAAAGAAAATATAAAAAAGAATAAAGGATTTGTGATACTTTTTGCCGTTACTCTCTCCAGTATTCTTTTGGCTATTGCTCTAGGGGTGGTTAATATTTCCACAGGAGAGATGAAATTTAGCACCTCTGCCCAAAAGACAAATGAAGCATTTTTTGCCGCTGATACTGGTATTGAATATGTGCTTTTTAACGACAAATCTACTGGTAGTAGTTATGTATTAGTTCCCCCAGAAACTGAACACATCTGGCAGGATGTTTTTACAGAATTAGGAAGTGAAGGGCAAAGTTGCGCTATTGTGGAAACAACCAAAGATATTACCACCAATCCTCCATTTACGACAACAAAGATAATTTCAAAGGGATACAATGTGGGTGATGCCATTACCTGCGGGTCAGAAAATTCTGACAGAGTAGAACGCGAGATTGAAGTATCTTATTAATTTTTGGTATGGATAATAAAACAAGGGATCAAAAAAGAATACAAAAATTGCGAAATGAAATCGCAAGGCTGAGGGATGCCTACCATACAGAAAATGCTCCCAACGTTACGGATGACGTCTACGAATCTCTTTCTCGCGAACTTAAAGAGCTTTTAAAAAAACATCCTGAAATAAATAAGCTTAATGATTTGAATGCAGGGGAAAACAGAGTGGCTGGTAGGCCACTAGATAAATTTGTAAAAGTAAAGCACAGCATCAGGATGCTCTCGCTCAATGATGTTTTTAGTGTGGAAGAATTGCGGGAATGGGGAGAGAGGATTAAAAAATTAGCTGGTAATCGTGCGCCTTCGCTGGACTTCTTTTGTGAAGTGAAATTTGATGGACTAGCTGTTTCTCTTATTTATGAAGATGGTTTTTTAAAGGAAGGATCTACCAGAGGAGAGAAGACAATACATTCTATTCCTCTTGTATTAACTCCTCCCCCTGCCAAGGGGGAGGTTGGGAGGGGGTCTTTGCCAAAATTCTTAGAAGTTAGAGGCGAAGCAGTTATGTCCAAGAAAACCTTGACAAGGTTAAACCTTGTCAATGAGAAAGAAGGTAAAATGCTTTTTGCTAATACCAGGAATGCAGCGGCGGGAAGCTTGCGCCAGCTGGACCCGAAATTATCAGCCGAAAGAAAGCTGGACTTTTTCGCTTATGATATAGCGGAAGTTTCGGGTGGAATAAATATGTCAAAGCATTCCGATAAACACAAGTATCTAAAAGATTTGGGTTTTCAAGTAGATACGAATGATGCTTTATGTAAAAATCTGGACGAGGTTCTAAGTTTTATAAGAAAATTTGAAAAAATCCGATCCGACTTTCCTTATGGTACAGATGGTGTAGTGATATCCGTTGATGATTTGAAATGGCAAGAAGTCTTGGGTGTTGTAGGCAAGGCCCCGCGCTATATGGCAGCCTTTAAATATCCTGCGGAGAGGGCCACTACGATAGTAAAAAATATAAAAGTAAACGTGGGAAGAACAGGTGTGCTTACCCCGTTGGCTATCTTTGAACCCACTCTGGTGGCGGGCTCCCGAGTGTCTAAGGCTACTCTGCACAACTTTGACCAGATAGAACGCCTAGACTTAAAAATAGGGGATACTGTGGTGATAGAGAAAGCGGGAGATGTTATTCCGAAGGTGGTAGAGGTGCTTATTCGTATGCGTACGGGTAAAGAAAAGAAATTTAAGATACCAGAAGTTTGTCCGGCCTGTGGGGGAAACGTAGAAAAAAAAATCACCACCCCGAAGCCCCTCCTCAACAAGGAGGGGAGGAAAATACGAATATCCTCTCCTCCTTTTGAAGGAGGAGTGCCCGAAGGGCGAGGTGGTATTTCTGTCGCCTATTATTGTATCAATCAAAAATGCTCCGCTAAAAATGAAAGGTATCTGGAACATTTTGTTTCTGTTTTTGAAATTTACGAATTAGGGCCGAAGATTTTACGCAGATTTAAAGATGAGGGGCTTATCACCGATGCGGCGGACATTTTCACTCTTACCAAAGAAGACATTGCGCCACTGGAACGTTTCGGAGAAAAATCAGCGGAAAATATAATCAATGAAATAGAAAACAAGAAAAGGATCTCATTTGCGCGTTTTCTCTGGGCGCTCGGTGTTCTCCATATAGGAGAGGAGACTGCGCGAGATTTAGCGTGCCATTTCGGCACCTTAGAAAAATTAATAAATTCAGCAAGGGGAGTCCTTGCTGAAATAGATGACATTGAGAATATCGGCCCAGCGGTTTCTAAAAGCGTCAGAGACTTTTTCAATGACAAAAATAATTTAAATTTTATAAAAAAATTACAAGAGAATGGAGTAGTAGTAGAAAAAACGGAAAAGAGAAAAGCTGGCAAATTCGCCGGACTGAATTTCGTTCTGACGGGCACTCTCTCTACGATGTCACGTGAGATTGCCAAAGAAAGAATTCTCGCCTTGGGTGGCAAAATTGTTGGTTCTGTCTCCAAAAATACTTCATATGTTGTGGTGGGAGAGGATCCAGGGTCTAAACTCAAGAATGCTGAAAAGTTGGGGGTAAAAGTTTTGGATGAGAAAAATTTTTTAAATATGCTAGGATAGTTCAGTTGGAGGGTTCGCATAGCGGTCTAGTGCGCACGCTTGGAAAGCGTGTGTGGAGCAATCCACCAGGAGTTCGAATCTCCTACCCTCCGCAACGTGAAAAAAGTAATTCTTCTAAATAAAAAAGAAGGGGAGACTCCGCTTGAAGCTTTAGAGTGTTTTCGTCAAAAGAGTGGGTCAAAATATAAGGATATCAAAATGACTTATGCTGGACGTCTGGATCCTATGGCTAGTGGACTATTGTTGATACTTCTTGGGGAAGAAACAAAAAATAAAGAAAAGTATTTAGCCCTAGAAAAAGAGTACACTTTTCAAGTTCTTTTTGGTTTTAGTACGGATACTTATGATATTTTGGGTAAGGTTATTAAGAGAGAATTAGTGGAATTAAGTAAAAGAGATTTAAAGAAAAAAATAAAAGAGAATCTAAAAAATTTTCTAGGAGAAATAATTCAAAAGTATCCGATGTATTCTTCAAAGACAGTAAATGGTAAGCCACTATTTACATATGCTAGGATGAATAAAAAAGTAAAAATTCCAGAGAAGAAAATTTTTGTTAAAAAAATAAAATTAGATAAAATAGTAGAAATAAATAATGAAAAATTATTAAAAAATATAGAAAAAAGGATAAAAAAAGTGCGGGGAGATTTTAGGCAAGATGAAGTTCTTAAAATTTGGAAAAAAGAATTGAAATTACAAAAAGGGAAGTTTTATATAGCTAATTTAAAGGTAAAATGTAGTAGTGGCACTTATGTGAGGGGGATAGCAAATTCCCTGGGTAATATCTTGGACATAGGAGCGTTAGCCTTCTCTATAAAAAGAACAAAATTGGGCAAATATGTGATATAATTATATAGTGTTGGGGCGTTGTTAATTTAGCATTAATTTATAAAATATATGAGAAATTTTACTAAAATTTTAGTAGTACCTATACTAGGTATTTTTAGCTTATTTGTGTTTTCAACTTATGTTAATGCAGCCTCCACTGGTTCTGCCCTTTGTTCTGTGACTCCTGCAAGTGGCAGTATCGCACAAAATGGTGAGCTTAGTTTTATTGTTAATTCAAACGTTCCATCTACTTCTTCAGATTATGTCTATGTTTCTGCGACGAATTTTTCAAATGGATTATATTCTGATTTGGGTCCTGGGAAGGTTATCCCAGTGGGTTCAAGTTCTGTAAATTTTAAAGTTTATGCTCAAAATTTTGCTGAAGCAGGTGGTCAGACTTTTAAAGTGAATTGTTCAAAGGGTGCTCCTGTCGGAGGTTCTCCTGGTGGGGGAGCTCCCGAGGTCTTAGATATAGCGACTATCTCTTTGAATGTGACAGGGGTAGCGACTGGTGGCGGTTTTTCTGGCTCGACGGATTGCAGTATTCCAGATATTTCTTTGCCACCAAATAGCAGTGCAGTTTTAAATTTTAAACTTCCTACAAGCACCATGCCTATAGTGAGTGGATTGATAGAAATAGCTGGAATTTCCAATAATCCAAACATTTCTGTGGCGCCACTATTTCCAAATATAAAAATTTCAGGAGGGAGATGGAATGGAAATTCTCAAATTGTCGTAAAAACTGGCCCTAATTTTTCTGGAGGAAGTTATACGGTAACTTCAGATATTTTTGAAACGGAGTGTGCAACTATAGGAAATATAACATTGCCAGTCATCAACAATTCCTTGGGTAAAGTAAAACTCACTGAAGTTGAGGCGTTAAATCCCCTAATTTTTCCAGAGTCTGGGTGTATACAAGCAAATATGTATGGTACAGGATCTGGAGGGGGTTGCCGATATGGATTTAGTGGTGTCAACGGTCTTAAGGTAATAGATTATGCTGGTTCTTCACCTATTTTATTTGGTGGAGATCTTATGCGTTCCACTTACAGTAGGATAACTCCGACTTCTTTTACCTTAATTGATCCGATGAATCCTGTTTTTTCTAATTCTGGAGTTGTTACAGTCTCTTCTGATTCCGTGAGGGGAGAGCATGGGATGACTACACCTGTTTTGTCTGCAATAAGTAAAGATGGAAAATACAGTGCTGTAAAGACTAATTATGGCGTGCTTGCCATACGTACACCAACAAAGGGTAAAACTGTATTGAATGGGGATTTTTTAGATAGTAGTTCTTTTATGGATATTGTGAAATATAATTCAAATTATCTCCTTCTTTATGATAGGGGTGTTATGAACATAACTAATCCAGATGATATAGAGGCACCCATACCAGATGGCTTCCCCAATTTTAACGATTATGAATTTTTTGGAAAAAAAATGATATTAGGTGATGGTTCATATATAGCAGTAAGTGCACATGATGATACTGGACATATTCAGCCACCAAATAATGATATTTTACTTTTTTCAATTAATGAACCTGAACCCATAGCAAAGTTAAGTATGCCAGCCGGGCATGAAAAAATTAATTTTCATGGGGATGCAAAAATTTCTTTTCCTGGTGGAATTTATATTTTTACTCTGGGTTCTAGTGGGGTGAATCTTTTTAAATTGGAATATATAAATAAAAAGATAACTTGGGTTATTAAAGATGCTTCCTATTCTGAATACACATCAAAATATGGACGTTTTTTTGATGCTACCTTAAGTGGTTTTGATATGGGGAATGGAAACATTGGTCTAATTTCCTTTAACACAAAGGGAATACAGGCATTTTTATTTTCTGATATTGCTTCTGGTAAGTGGATAGACATACTTGTAAATTCTCCTAAACCTGTTGTAAATGAGTTGGGTAATGTTCTTGTAGAAAATGGAGGAGCGGGTTCTTTTTCTAAAGATGGAATAACATATGTTTACACTTCACGTAATAGTGGTGCTGGTCAAAATATAAATGTCTGGAAATTTGAACCATATACCTTTTCCAACACAGGTGGTTCTAATACAGGAGGAAATACGGGTGGTACTCCAGTTTATCCTACTCCACCTACTACAAACGAAGATGCAAACTGTCCCGGAGGAACCGTATATGAAACATCAGCAGGGAAGCTGTGCGTTACCACTTCTGGTGGTGTTACGACTACAACTGAATATAATTTTGGTGGTACTCCTATACAAGGGTGTTCTGCTGGAGACACGTACGATTCTTTAACTGGAAAAAAATGTAATAAAAATATTGAATTTATGGGTCCTCCAATATACAACTTCGGTACCACGACACTCCGAAGTGGAAGTACTGGTGAAGCGGTCAGAGAACTTCAAAGATTTTTAAATAACAAATTAAATCTAGGTCTAGTAATAGATGGAAAACTAGGACCAAAGACTATTGCTGTAATCAAGAAATGGCAAAGTGACAATGGCCTTGTTTCTGATGGGTTAGTAGGTGCGAAGACGAAAGCATTAATGAATGCTGTGGCGGAGTAGTTTTATTATTAGTATTATTTGTTATACTTAACTTATGAAGAAAAAAATTTATTTTTTAGTAGGGGTCATTATGGTTTTAATTGTGAGTGCGTTAGTTTTTAATGTTAAAAATACTCAAGCTGCGAATCCCAAAGAATCTCCCATTCAATTGGTTTTGAGCCCAGATTCACCTTCTGAGATTAATGTAAAAAAAGGAGATAAGTTAAAATATAATATTACCTTAAATAATTCCGGTGGTTATTCCGGAAAAGTATCTGTTACTTTGATGGATGTTCCTCCTGGTGTGAATGCCACTTTAAAAATGGATTCAGATTCTATTTCTTCTGGTGGTACTATAAAAGGAACTTTGGACCTAGATATTGTAGGAAGGGTTCCTTCTGGTAAAAATAGAGTGGTATTGAGCTTCGCTCCAAGTGATTATACTTTTTGTGATGCTTATGATATCACATGTGTTTGGCGTGCAGATCTTATGAATAGTAAGATTTTTTATCTAAATGGCACAGATTTAAATTATACGAACTCTGATATGCCTACTGTTATAAATTCAGTAATACCTTCAATTTTGAAACGTGTAAAATTGGTGGTAAGTGATTTCAGGAGAGAAAACCCAGGATTTTCCCACATGGATATTGTTTATGGTAGGACTCCATTTTTAGTTGCTGATGAAATGATAGGTATTTATTGTAATGGGCAAGAAAACTGCCAGGCTGGTGATGTGGATTATGAGCAATGGTATGCGACAAAGATTGACTTAAGCGACCCATTAAATCCCCAAAAAGCAGAAAGGGGGGCAATGATAAATCAAGCTGATAGAGTTTTTGGTCATGGTGTTCGTCCGACTTCCCTTGGTATGAGTAGAGATGGAAATCTTTCATTCATTACATGGTTGAGAGGAGATCTTTTTATGGCCTCAAAGAGTCCTTATATTGCAAAAACACTTATTTCTGATCCGGCAGGAGAGACAGAACTTAGTCCTACGGGAGATTTTATAATTGCTGATTCAAGTTCAGATACATTCTTAATAAGAAGTATTTATAAGAATGATCCCGGTAATCGATTTGAGAAGGTTTCTGATTTTAAAACCAGTGGAGATATTTTTATTCCGGATTCTATTCCAACGAACGTTCCCCAGATTGCTGATTATGGGACTCCAACGGCAGTAATTCGCGCCTTGGATGGCGAGAGCCCTGATTATGTTGCGGTTTTAGGCAATGGGGGTAAAAATACTCCACAGATTGCGTTGGGGGGCAAGGACTATAAACTCAGTGATCTTTCAATTTATTCTTTGGAAAAGAAAAGTGCATTAGGGATGACAAATTTATCTGGATTGGAAAGTCTTGATGCGGAGAGTGCGATAATCTATGGGTTTGAAACTCCAACTGGTAAATATGCTTTTGCAGCAGCGAGAGAAAAGGCACCATCATCTCCAATGTCTGAATATAATCGGATAATGTGGGAGTCCAAGAGAACTTTTTATCTCTATGGTTTAGATGAAGCAGGTAAAAAATTAATTCCAATAATAGGAAAGGGATTGATTAGCGAAGGAGGGGATATAAAAAGTGTTGTGCCGATTCATGTTTCTGGGAAAGATTTTTTGGCAGTGTTTATAAGTACTCCAAATGCAGCAGGGAGCTCTGTTTACACACCAAAGATTCTAGTATATTCATTTGATGATTTGAAAACAGGTAAAGTCAGAAATATAGCTGATGCGTCTATCTCATCTATGAAACAAATTCTTCGTGCCACTTCTTTAATAAAGAATGGGGAGACCTATATGTACACGATCGATGAACATGGAGCATTTCTTGTTTGGAAATTTGATAAAAATAGTTTTTCAAGTAGTGGCGCTATCTCTAATGCTCCCTCCAATTATAATGGAGGTGTTCCATTTTATCCTACTTACCCTACTGCTGTAGAGGACCCAAATTGTCCTGGAGGAACTGTTTATCAAACTTCAGCTGGTTCATTATGTGTAAATAGTTCTGGTGGGGTTACTACCACAACCTCATATAATTTTAATCCTCCTACTGCTCCAAGATCTCCAACGCCTCCAATAATAAATAATCTAGATGATACTATTCTTAAAAAAGGAAGTACTGGTGAAGAAGTCAGAGAACTTCAGGTATTTTTGAATAATAAATTAAATACTAACTTAGTAGAAGATGGCAAAATGGGTCCAAATACGGTTGCTGCAGTAAAAAGATTCCAAGTAGAAAATAATCTTAAGTCGGATGGTGTGGTTGGTCCAAAAACGAGAGAAGTGATGAATGCTGTGGCTGACTAGATCCTTAAATAATAAAAACTCCCCTCACGCGAGGGGAGTTTTTATGTTATAATAGCTAGTACAATTTATGTTAAACACACACAAAATAAGGGCTGATTTTAATATTTTAAGCAAAAAAGATGGAAAAATTCCTATGTATTTGGACAGCGCTTGTATGAGTTTGAAGCCGAATAGTGTCGTAGAGGCTATGAACGATTATTATTTCAATTTTCCAGCTTGTGATAGAAGTTTGCATAAACTAGGAAGCACCGTTACTAAAAAAGTAAAAGAGGCGAGGGAGCTTGTCGCTAAATTTATAAATGCTAAAAATCTAGATGAAATAATTTTCACACGCAATACGACAGAGGGAATAAACTTACTTGCGAATTCTTTTGGGCTTGTGAAGGGGGATGTGGTTTTGGTTTCCGACAAAGAACACAATTCAAATTTGGTGCCCTGGTTACTCCTTCGGGACAGAGTGGGCATTGTGGTAAAAATAATTTCCAGTAACGTTAACGGTACTTTCAATTTGGATAATTTTTCTAAATTAATTTCTGGGGTAAAACTTGTTTCTATTGTGCATACTTCAAATCTTGACGGAGTTACGAATCCCGCGAAAGAAATAATAGAAATTGCGCATCAAAACAACGCCTTGGTTTGTTTGGATGCCGCGCAAAGCATTCCCCATAGAAAGATAGATGTGCAGGATTTAGACGTAGATTTCTTGGCCTTCTCTGGACACAAAATGTTTGGACCCACAGGTACAGGAGTTTTCTACGGCAAAAGCAAACTTTTGGAAAAACTTTCTCCATTTTTGGTGGGTGGGGACACAGTAGAATTTTCTACTTATGATAGTTACAAAATGCTTCCCGTGCCAGAAAAGTTTGAAGCGGGACTCCAAAATTATGCTGGAATAATCGGGCTGGGGGAGGCGGTAAAATATTTAAGTCAATTTGATTTTGAAGATATCGTTGAACATGAATTGAAATTGAATTCTTATATAACGACAGAATTAAAGAAAATTTCAGGAATAAATATTATTGGTCCAGAAGATCCTAAGCTTAGATCTGGTATTGTTAATTTTTATATTGAAGGTACTGATATGCACAAATTTGTGATAATGCTTGATGAAATGGCAAATATAGAAATTCGTTCCGGGCAACATTGCGTACATTCATGGTTTGCAGATAAAAAGATTTACAATTCCGCCCGTGTTTCTTTATATTTATATAACACGATAGAAGAAGCAGAAGCATTCATTACTAATTTAAAAAAGATCATAGAAATACTATAAATTTATGCCTTGTCTAATAGCTTTAATTGTTTTCGGAATAATGGGGATATTCAGTGCTTCACACAGAGCCCTTGCTAAAGAAGCCTTTGACTGTATTTTCCGTAGGGTAACTTTTCGTGCGTGCAATACCGGTTTCCAGGATAAAATAAAAGGGAAAATTCTCTCAAAGATAATTAGCCGTTCAACTTTCTTAGCAAAGATGGTGAACAAACATTATGAAATATTGTCCTGGATATTTTTCGTCTTGATGATTGGAAGTACTGTGTATGTTTTAAATGGTGGATATAATTTTTATGTTTATGGAAGTTGTAACGGCTTAAACGAAAGCGGATTTTGCGCTTTTGACCCTAAGGGGGAAAACAACAAGACTACGGCGGTGGGGGATTCTACTTGTGGTATCACACAAAATGAAATAAAAAATGTAACATTGAATGGCGTGGAACTTTCCAGCTTTCCAACACAAAATACGGGGTCAGAAGACACTGTTGTATTTATCGGTTGTTACGCTTGCGATTATAGTAGGAAGGCCTATCCGGATATTCAAAGATTAGTGGAGAAAAAACAAGCGAATTATGTTTTCGCACATTATCCAGCCAAGGGTGATACTACATTTTTGGGAAATGCAGGATATGCAATTAGGAAAATTTATGGCGATGATGCTTTTTGGAAATTGAATGATTATTTATTTACCGCTGACTTGGATTATATCTTAGACAAAGCAAATCTGAATGCTATCTTAGCTAGTTTTAATTTTGATGTAAAAAAGGTAAATGAACTTGCTAATAGTACTGAAACGAAAAACATGATGGATATGGAGATTGCAGAATTAAACAAGACAAATCTTTATGGTACACCGACTATATTTATAAACGGTAAGTCTTTTGTTGGGCCTAAACCATATAGAGTCTATAATAGTGCAATAAATAAATTTATTTTCTTTTAAAAATAAAAGATTAAAATTCACCTCACCCCGTCTGCTACTGCATCCACCCCTCTCCATAATTTAATTATGGAGAGGGGAAAGGGGTGAGGTTGTGTTTAATGTGTTATAATTGGCAGGTTATAAGTTAGCTTATTAATTTAATATAAAAATATATGAAAAAAGGATACAACGCAAACATAGAAAAAGACACATTAGAGAATACAAATTTTCGCAAAGTTTTATATACTGGAGCACACAGCCAGCTCGTCTTGATGAGTCTCAAGCCGGGAGAAGAGATAGGATCGGAGGTTCATCCGGAAAACGACCAATTCTTCCGTTTTGAAAAAGGAGAGGGGAAATGCATCATCGATGGCAATGAATATGCTCTTGCCGATGGGTCAGTGATTATTGTTCCATCTGGGGCACAGCACAATATCATCAACACATCCAGCACAGAAGATTTAAAGCTTTATACTATATATTCTCCCGCTCATCACAAAGACGGCATAATAAGGGCTACAAAAGAAGAAGCAGAAAAAAACGAAGCAGAATTTGACGGTGTGACGACGGAATAAAGTTATTAACACATATTCTTAAAAAATGTCATGGAAAATGGTATAATTATTGTACAAGAAACATGGACGCAAAAACTAAGTCAAAATATCAAAACGCAATACTTTATTTTGCGAAAAATCTTACCCCGTACCAATTGGGCAAGACTAAGTTAGCAAAATTACTGTATTATTTGGATTTCATAAGTTATCGCGACAGAGAAAAAAGTGTCACGGGTACTTTGTATTACAAACAAGAATACGGTCCTTTGGCGAAAGATTTAACTGAGATGATTGCTGATTTAGTTGCAGAAAAAAAACTTGAAGTTAATAGGGTTGTCGTTGGCGATGGAGAAAAACAAAAAGATCAATTTAGAACTCTTAAAGAGCCGGATGAAATGGTGTTTGATGAAGAAGAACAAACATTGTTGAGAAAATTAGTGAATAAATACGCAGACATTCCGACTGAGGTCATGGTTGCAAAATCACACCTAGAAGCTCCTTGGGTTAAAGCACAAAATGGAGCTTCGCTTGATTATAAATATGCTTTTGATGTGGAAGATTTTGACTCCGAGATTGAAGAAGAATCAAAAGAGGAAGATCAAAAAATCAAAAATGCTGTTGAAAAAGAATTAACATCAAATTGTTAATTCTCATGACCTGCCATGATAGAAGAATCAGAAATTTTTATTAAGCAGGTTATAAGACTCAGAAGGAAATATTCCAAGATTGAAGAAGATATTCAGGATCTCAAAATTGAATTGTCTAAATTGGCATTTAAGCATATTGCTCCGCTCAACATACACATTGTGACAGTAGAAAAAGGAGATAATTTTTGCAAAAAAGTTTGGCGTATTAGAGTCATAAATTCAAATAATAATAAAGGAAAACGGGGAGGGTACCGAGTTTTTTATTGTGAAGGAAAAAACAACAGTGATGTTTTACTATTGGGAGTATATCCAAAACCAGAGATAAAAGACAACGAATATCAAAAAATCGGCAAAGAACTAGTGTCGGCTTCTTGTGCCTTAAATATTTGTTCAAAACTTTAGTTAGTTATAGCCTGTACCTTATATTTTAATAAAGAGTTATCCACACCATCATATTCATTAAAACTTCGGAGGAGGGGTATAATTAAAAGGCTTATGAAATATAAGAAAATATTGCTCTGGGGGGGGGGTTCTCTTAATTGTCTTTTCATATTCCACCCCTGCTCTCGCTTTTAATCCTATAACTTTTCTAATTGATACCTACAAGAATTTTGTTTCTCCACCGCTTGTAGTAATTCCAGCTACTCCTTCCCCCAATCCGACCCCTCCCAACCCTCCCCTTGTTAAGGGGAGGGTGTCAGAAACTTCTCCTATCACAGTGATAGGGTCTATTTCAGATGCCACCGTTCTCTCTATCCTCCAAAGATTAATTTCTCAACCAAGCATTTTAAATATGCTTCGAGGCCCGTCCGGCTCAGAAGGTATTCAAGGACCGCAGGGCTTAACGGGTAGAAGTGGGGGAGGGTCAAGTGATGAAAGTAGTACAGATACATCTTTCTTCGTCTCACGAACACAATTTGATAATCAACTAAACGGAATCTTTAATTCAATAGAAAACAGCACAGAGGGCATAACTGAATCCATTGGAGAAAGTGTAAACACCGATCTACTTTCGGTTTCCGGTAATGCCACAGTGGGAGGGGATTTGACTGTTACTGGAACTATGACAGGGACTATTGTTGGGAATGCCAACACCGCAACAGCCTTACAAAACGCTCGCACGATCGGCGGAGTCTCTTTTGATGGTACCGCCAATATCACTGTTGCTTCCGCTACGGGAGGATTTTCTATCTCGGGTGGGGATTTATCTTTAGGTGCGAATAATTTGACTATGACTGGCTCTTTTGGGTCTACTGGTGCCAGACTGACCAAGGGATGGTTTACGGATTTGGAAGTAAGTAATGCAATAGTTGGAAGTGTTACCGGCAATGCGGGGACAGCTACAGCTTTACAAACACCGAGAACAATCGCAGGGGTTTCTTTCAACGGAACAACTGACATATCAATTGCCTCGACTAATCTTTCAGACGTGGCAACTATCTCAAGAACAGGTTTTCTTAATGTTAAAAATTATGGAGCTGTTGGTGATGGTGTGGCAGATGATACTTCTGCTATAACACAAGCCATAGCCGCCGCTTCTTTAAATAATAAAGGAGTATTTTTCCCAGCCGGTTCATATAAGATAACATCTATAATTGATTTACCAGTTGGTGTTTTGACTTTGTCGGGGGAAGGGAAGGAACTTACTAAATTTATTCCCAGTGCTGGTGTAACCCCGTTTCGTTTTACTTCCATAGGTTCATATACTCACACTACTAGTCTTACCACGGATGCAAGCCAGGGAGCTTATTCTGTAGTTGTTAACTCTACTACTGGGTTGTCAGTTGGACAAGTAGTGAGAATTTACGATTCAACACAGAAAGAATTTAATACGATTGCAAGTATATCAGGGAACACAGTTTATTTGCTTAAAGCAATGGCGCACAATATGCTGGTTTCCGATGGCGCTACCCTGGGTGTGGGTATGAATTACACTTCTGTTTCAATGAAAGATTTTTCTATCTGGATGCCAAGTCCAGGGGGGTTAGCTATTCAAATTATTAATGGATATAAAATCAGAATGTCTGATATTCTTCTTGATGGCGCTCCAAGTACATCTGGTATTTTAAATATTGATAGTGTGTCTGATATTGTTATAGATAAAAGTGATTTTCAGCATGCGTATACAGAACCGCCACTGGTTAATGGTAATTATGGCTTTACTATTTCTAACTCAAATGATGTGTCGGTTTCCAACAGTACCATATCAAAGGTTGGAGAAGTGTATTATGTCGGTGTTATTAGATCTCAATTTATAAATAACAGAATTAGCGGCAATTATTCTGTTGGTTTTGATTTTCATGGAGCTGGAGAGGTTTCAGCAGTAATTTCTGGAAATGTTTTTTCCGGGAATCTTGGTTCTGGAGTTGAGATTTGGTCTAATACCAAAAGCGCTTCCAATATTTCCATAACAAACAATGTTTTTGATTCGGGCGGGTGGAGGGCAATTTATGTAAATGGAGGAGCAACTTTTCCCTCTACTAATATAGTGATTGCAAATAATGTGATTCGTAATTATGGTAATTTAGATCCATCTTTTCGTGGTGGTATTATTTTTCTTGATTTTGTCAGAAATATTAATGTAAATAATAATATAATTAGTGACTCAAATAGCGGTAGTACTGGCGCAATCACTCTTCATCGTGATGTTCGTGGTGTGGATATTAAAGACAATAGAATCACAAATCATACTGGTTGGGCTATGTCTTGGGGTGAAGAGGTGCAAAAAATTAAAATTGATGGCAACTATATAGACAGTCTTTCGGCGGGGGCGGGATATGTTTTTGCTCAAACTGTCGCTAGTACTTGGTCAAGCGTTTCAACAGCTACAGTGGGAAGAGTGGGGGGTGTCGCAGAAATAACCACCCAAGACCCACATGGTTTTGTGGTGGGAGATATGGTTTCTGTAACAGGGGTTACCCCTTCTTCTCCTGACTATAATATGGCTTTTGCTAGTGTATTGTCTGTCCCCAATAGTACCACGTTCACTTATAAATTATACAACGATAATGGTGGAACAACAGCGGCAAGCAGTAATACAACAGGTACGGTTAAACTCTCTTCTATTGGAGAAGTAGATGTAACCGATAACACCTTTGTACGAAATCAAACTCGCGGAGTTTTTTATCTGACCTCAAGATTGGGTAAATTTCAAGGGAATAAGTTTTCAGCTAGTGGCATGTCGGATAATTCCAAACAACCATTCAGATATCAAGCTATCCCTGACGCTGGATATCCTGAATCATTTAATGGTGTGTTTATGTGGGATAGTGCTTCTATGGGTTTTAATAATTCTATCTCTTTAATAAACAATATAAGATTAGCCCCGGGTGAACAATTTACGGCAAAAAGAAAGAATGCCACGATAGCAAATCTTTACACGTCTTCAGTAAGAGATCAATCTACCGCAGAAACTCTTTATACGTTTCCGGCTGGAAATAGTAACGGGTCGGTTACCTTTACTTATGATGTAAATCCCCAGACCAATGTTGGTTCATGGATTACAGATACTTCTACCCCAACTGGTAGCAATATTTTAGTTGGTAATGGGTTAGGGGGATTTTCTACGACTTCCAGCTCTTTTATTAATTTAAATACGACTACTGGTTTTGTTGGTATCGGAACAACGAATCCTCTTGAATTGTTGTCTCTCGGCCTGACTGGTACGACCAAAGGAGTGCTTTCTTTTGCTGGTAATACTTCAGGTAAAATAATCATCCAACCTGCAGCTGCAGCTGGAACTTATACTCTTACTCTTCCGGATACTGATGGAGATCCGAACCAGGTTTTAGTTACCGATGGGTCAGGAATATTGAGTTGGGCTACTGTGGCTGTTGGTGGCGCATCTCAAACCCCATGGACTAGTGCCATTAATGCCGCAGGCTTTACCTTGAATGGTAATTCTACTGCCAGTGGCAATCTTACTCTTGACTCAACCTCTGATGCTACCAAGGGAAATGTGTTGATTAATCCAACTGGTGGTAACGTAGGTATAGGTACCGCTACTCCTGGCAGTTATAAATTAAACGTAAATGGAACAGGAAATTTTAATACTACAGTATCAGCTGGAAGTGGTTTTTCAATAACAAATTCTGGCGGTACATTTGGTGCCAGTGTGTATAATTTTTACAAACCATACATGATAACTACAGTAAATTCAGAACTTTCTACCTCAAAAAGTTTGCTTTTTAATATAGATGCAGATAATAGTGAAACTGGGCAATCTTTTGTCTGGGGTCATAATGCAAACGGCACATCTGCCACTGCGCTGATGACTCTCCTGGACTCGGGTTATTTGGGTGTTGGCAACACTGCTCCAGGCACAATGTTGACAATTGGAACGGCAACAACCAACACTGGAAATATTACAGTCTATGGCACAGGCACAACTTGTGTGATAGGTGATGGAACAGGGGGAACAAGCTGTACTTCTGATCTCAGATTGAAGGATAATATCACTGACATGGGAAGTGAATTAAGTCATATAATGGCTCTAAGGCCGGTTATTTTTAATTGGAAAGATACAACAAGAGATCAAGTCGGAAATATGGGATTGATAGCCCAAGAGGTGCAGTCTATTTATCCAAACGTAGTTCGCACGATTTATGATGATTATCTGGGAATTGATTACACTGCCTTGGTAGTGCCGACGATTAAAGCTGTGCAAGAATTAAATTTGAATTTGGATGCAATTTCCGGAGTTATCACACCAGCTCCGACAGCTGACTCCGCTTCTTTTGCAACTGCTTTCTTTACTAATATTAAAAATACAATTGGTGCTTGGCTTGGAAGTGCAGATAATAATTTAGAAAAAATTTGTGTTAAAAAATCAGATGGAACTGCGGTTTGTGTAAATGGAGATCAGTTAGACGTTTTACTCTCCTCTCCGCCTAATGTAGGAGGAGTACCCGCTTCAGGCGGGGGAGGTGGTGATATGCCAACTTGCACTCTTCCACAAGTTTTAGTAAATAATGTTTGCACAGATCCTGTGCCTGAACCCACCCCCGAGCCCGTCCCAGAAATTATTCCTGCCCCCGAACCAGAACCTAGTCCAGCACCAATCTCAGAACCAGTTTCAGAACCTGATCCAACACCCGTTCCAGAACCAGAAGTAGTTTTAGAGCCTCAGCCCACACCCGAGTCTCCGGCTGAAACTCCAGCACCGTAAGAAATTGCTAGGTCTTGCCTAGCAATTTGCTTGACTTATATATATGATAGGTATATACTATACATATGGCTCAAACAGTTATAAATTTTAATACAGATGCTAAATTAAAAAGTGAAGCAAAACAAGTCCTGGACGAAATGGGGTTGAATTTTTCTATTGCATTAAATGCCTATTTAAGGCGATTAATTATAGAGAAAAGGATAGAATTTACAGTACCAGAAATACCAAATGCTCGCTTGATAAAAGCATTCAAAGATGCGGAGAAAGAATATAAAAGTGGCAAAATGAAAGTTTATAAAACCCATGAAGACTTAGAAAAACATCTCCTCTCTTTATGATTGATATATTAACCACTAAAGGTTTTGATAAATCTTTCAAAAAGAAAGATAAATTTATACAGAAGAAAGCTCTTGAAAGGATAAAGCTCTTCAGGGAAGATCCTTTTAATGTTTTATTAAACAATCATGCACTGATGGGAGAACATAAAGATAAAAGAAGTTTTAATGTAACAGGAGATTGTAGAATTATGTTTTATTATGTTAAAGAAAATGCAGTTGTTTTTTCAGATATAGGTACTCATCCAGAATTATACAAATAGACAATTTGCGTTAGGTCTTTGCGTTAGGTCTTGCCTAGCAACTTGACTTTGTAGATACATTGTATATACTTAATCTATGACTACTAAAATTCAAAAATGGGGAAATAGCTTAGCGGTACGGATACCGAACGAATTTGCAAAGAACCTTAATTGGGGAGAAGGTGCTATTGTTGATTTTCAACAACTACCAGACAGGATGATTATTACATCTGGTCGTCCAGAATACACGTTAGAGCAAATGGTGAAAGGTATTACCAAGAAAAATAGACATAAGCTTGTTTGGCCGGATGATAAAAGAAGAGGAAAAGAAATATGGTAAAAAGTTCTACAATTCCAGAAAGGGGGGATATTGTTTGGATTGATTTTAGTCCAACAAAAGGCCATGAACAGGCGGGACTTCGTCCAGCGGTTGTGATTTCTCCTACTAAATATAATTCTTTTTCTGGTTTAGTTTTAGTCTGTCCTGTGACCAGTAAACGCAAGGATTATTTTTTTGAGGTGCAAATAGAAGGACTAAAAGAAAAATCTTTTATTTTAGCTGATCAAATAAGAACTTTTGATATTAAAGAAAGAATAAAAAAAACAACAGGAAGAGTAAGTGACATAGAAATAAATGAAATTTTAGCCAGAGTGGCTACTTTGTTTAAATAAAAATAATGAGTTAGGTCTTGCCTGGCACAACAAACAAAAACCTCTCAAATAATGAGAGGTTTTTGTTTGTTTGACATGAGTATGTGTGGGGGGTATTATTAAGGCATTATAAAAATTAAATTGATAAAAAATATATGGGAATGGAAGGACCACAAATGAATAGTGAAGATGCAAAGAAAAATAGAGGAGTTACGGCTGGTTATATAAAAGGTGTTAGGAAATTTGAAGGTAGAGATGCGGCGAAAGAAAAATTAAGTATAGTTAAAAATACACCTGAATATGGTAGTGCAAAGTCTTTACATCAAGAAGAAGCGGCTGATAAAAGAGAAGATATGGCAATGAGTAAGGCAGAGGGAAAGATATCTGAGGGGGAAACTGAGAAAGCAAAAGTAGAGCGTAGGCGTTTTGAAAGAGAAGACGCAAAAGAATTAAAATTAAGGGAAGAAATTGCTCGAAAAGGAGGATATGACTTTGTGGGGCGTTTTGTAGATGGTGTTGCTGTTGCCAAGAAAGAACCTAGTTCGTTTGAATTGATTGATGTAAACGGTAATAAAATATCCGAGAGAGATTTTTATTATATTGGTGAATTTCATGATGGTCGGGCAGTTGCGGTTGATGGTTATCAAAGAGATAATGTTGGTGGAGTGTTGGGATATGAGATTATTGATAAAAAAGGCAAAACTATTGTGGGTCCTCAAGAGGGCATTAAACCGATTGGGAATTTTTCTGAAGGGTATCTGCCAGCATATAAGGTTGAAGTAGATTCTAAAAGCCACCAGATGAGTAATGTTTATGGTTACATTACTGAAGATGGTACTGAAACATTGTTTGGAAGGTTTAAAGAAGTTGGATCGTTTGTTGATGGGGTGGCACGAGTTGTTGATCAAGAAGGAAAAGTCTTATTTATTGATAAAGCAGGAAATAAAATTAGCAATAAAGATTTTAAGGACACTAGAAGTTTTTTTGAGGGAGTGTCGCCGGCCAAAAAAGAAGGAGTATGGCTTTTAGTTGACAAAAGTGGCAACCCAGTAAACGATAAAAGATTTGAAGATATGGGTTATTTCTCTGAAGGATTATTGGCCGTTAAACAGGGTGATGTGTGGGGATTTATAGATTCTTCTGGAAATATGATAATTCCTCCAAAATTTCATCTCTATGATTTTCAATCACCATACATTTTTAAGGATGGAGTCGTGAAGGTTGCAGAAAAAAATGAGAGCGTAATGAAAAAAAATAAAGAATATTATATAGATATAAAAGGTAATAAAGTTTTTACTAAATAATATAAAAGACAAAAAGCTAAAAACGTAGTAAAATGGAAGGATGACACTTTCAGCTGTTTTGATGATGTAATATTTATATGGATGCGCAAACAAATTTAACAATTTTATTTGGTGTCATTGTTGTTGGCTTTTTGATTTTAGATCTTGGATTTTTTAACAAAAAGAGCCACAAAATAAAATTCAAACCGGCGCTTTATCAGTCAATTTTTTGGGTGGCGATTTCTTTGGTTTTTGGACTTCTGATTTTGTTCTTTTTAAGCAAAGAAGTGGCAGTTGAATTTTTTAGCGCGTATGTGACGGAAAAGATGCTTTCCGTGGACAACCTCTTCGTGATTATGTTGATTTTTTCTTTCTTTAACCTGGAAGAAAAATATCATCACAAAGCTTTGTTTTGGGGTATCCTAGGGGCGATAGTATTCCGCGGAATTTTTATCGGTGTGGGGGCGTATGTCATTCATCAATTTTTCTGGGTCCTGTATATTTTCGGGGCTGTGTTGCTCTACACGGGGATAAAATTATTGCGAGACAAAAAAGAAGAGCACATAGATTTTAAAGATAATAAAATTATTAAGTTTGCACACAAAATTCTCCCTTTTACTGCTAATCACCACAATGGAAAGTTTTTTCTCAGAGAAAACGGAAAGTTTCATTTTACTTCTTTATTTATGATAGTTCTTTTAGTAGAAACCACAGACATTATTTTTGCCGTTGATTCTATACCAGCAGTTTTTGCCATATCACAGAATTTATTTGTGGTATTTACTTCAAATATTTTTGCAATTTTGGGTTTACGAGCACTGTTTTTCCTAATTGAAAATATATTACACAAGTTTCATCATTTACAGAAAGGCCTCGCTTTTATTTTGATCTTTATAGGGTTAAAAATGTTTGCTCCTATTTTTGGCATACATATGCATTCTCTGGTTTCATTTGGAATTATAATGTTTGCGCTTGTTTCGTCTATTATTTTGTCATTAATTTTCCCGAAAAAGATTTAACACCCAATTATCCGGTTTTGTAATATAATAGAACAATGCCAGTGGATATCTTTAAAGAAGAGTATGAAAAGCTCAATAAAGCGCAAAAAGAGGCCGTGGATGCCATTGACGGTCCGGTGATGGTGGTGGCTGGCCCGGGGACAGGGAAGACACAGATTTTAGCCCTTAGGATAGGGAATATTCTCTTAAAAACTGACACAAGTGCAGATAGTATCCTGTGTCTTACTTTTACTAATTCTGGTGTGAAGGCGATGAGAAATCGCCTAAATGAATACATTGGGGGAGAGGCAGAGAAAGTACACATCTCTACTTTTCATAGCTTTGGAATAGAGCTTATAGAAAAGAATTATTTATTGCTTGGTTTTACTACGATGCCGAAATTACTTTCTGACGACGAAGCTGTTTTTCTAGTAGATGATATTTTGCAAAATAATGACTGGGTACATTTGCGTCCACGAGCGAATCCAGAAATGTATTTTTCTGATTTGAAACAACTTATTTCAATATTAAAGAGAGAGAGGTTGACCCCAGAGGAATTTTTATTGTATGTGGAAAATGATATAGAATTTTTAAAGAATGACGAAGGTAGTATTTCTACACGTGGCGAGAGTAAAGGACAATTAAAAAAGGAAGTTCAGACAAAGATAGAATCCTTAGAGCGCACAAAGGAAGTAGTAGAATTTTATAGGATTTATGAAGAGAAAAAGCGTGAGGCTGGGTTTATGGATTATGATGATATTTTAGAATATACCGTAAAACTCGCGGAAGAATTTTCAGATATTCGTGCAGATATAAAAGAAAATTATCAATATGTTTTAGTGGATGAACATCAAGATTCGAGCGGAGTACAAAATAATTTCCTGAAAGCTGTATGGAAAGAGGAAGAAAATCCAAATATTTTTGTAGTGGGAGATGATCGTCAGCTTATATATGGTTTTTCTGGTGCAAACCTTTCTTATTTTGAAGAATTTGCAAACTTTTTTGGAAAAGCAAAACTTGTCATTTTAACAGAGAATTACCGTTCTACAGAAAACATACTCACCTTGGCAGATGATTTGTTGAAAAGTAAAATAAATAAAGAAAAATTACATACTAATACAAATTTAAATTATAAAAATACATTAAACGAATATGTTTATCCCCGTGATGAGATACTGGGTGCGGGTTTGTATTTTAAAGAAAAAATAAAAGAGGGCATAATGCCTGAAGAATGCGCTCTTTTAGTGCCGAAAAATTATCATGTACGAAATGCTATAGGGATATTAAATAATATGGGGGTGCCTGTCTCAGCCGGTAAAAATCTATCTTTTTTTGACACAGCAGAAACACAAAGTCTTTTAAGGGTTTTAAATATTGCCGCAAACCCATTTGACTTCATTTCTTTATCTCACTCATTACTTGATAAATATTCAAATATTTCTACTTTTGAAGCTCATAAATTTTTAAAATCTACAAAAAATAATAAATTAGATATTGAAGAATTAATATTGTGTGGTAAAGAAGATGGACTTTTTGCAAAAGAAAACTCAATTTCTAAGTGGGGTAATGTTTTGAAAAATTGGGTAAATACACTTTCAAATGAAAAAATCTCAGTAATTGTGAGTACTATCGGTAATGAATTTTTGATTAACGAATCAAAGACTCACGAAGAATTGATACGTAATGTAGAGGTGGTGCGAAGTTTTATTCACTTAGCTTTACTTTTTGAGGAAAAAAATGTAAATAAAAAATTGGAAGACTTTTTAAGATATTTAAGAAGACTTGAGAATTATGGCAACCATATAAATCTGGCTAGTTTTGGAAGAGAGAGTGGTGTACAGGTGATGACCTTGCATAAATCAAAAGGTTTGGAATATAGAGCTGTCTGGATAGCCCATATGAATGAAGAAGTGTTGATGTCTGAAAAAAGAAATAGTTTTTCTTTACCCGAGAAAGTTAAAATGCATCTCTCGGAAAGAGATATAGAATCTACAAAGAGAGAACTCTATGTAGCTATAACTCGCGCAAAAGAATTTTGTAATATTTCTTATGCAGGAGAGAATTATAATGGTGGTGAGATGGAGCTCTCGCAGATTATCCGAGAATTACCAGATGTACATTTTATTAAAAAAAATAAAGAAGAAACTGAAAAAGAAATTTTATCTTATGGACCCGAGGTATACACTGTATCTGTAAGAAAAGAAGAAGGGGACATCTTGGAAGATATTAAAAAATTCGTGAAAGAAAACTTTGAAGATAGTAGGGTATCTGTATCGCTACTTAATAATTTCTTTGAATGTCCGTGGAAATGGTATTTTAGGAATTTCTTGAAATTACCGGAAGTAAAGAGCGTTTCTCTTGGCCTTGGTTCGGCTGTGCATAGTACTATAGAGTTTATTTTAAAGAGTGGTGTTCTTCCTAAAGATGTAGATATAAAAGAAAAAATAAAAATTGAGTTAGAAAAGGAGGGTGTGGGAGATGGTCCGGAATTAAATAAACTTTCAAAAGATGCTTTTTCTGCTGTGTCCTATTGGATGAAGAACTATTATGAGCATTTAGAAAAAGATTTTACTTCTGAAAGATCTTTACAATTTAGAGATCCGAATTTTCCTCAATTATTAATGTATGGAAAGTTGGATTTAACAGAAAGATTACCAAATGGGGACATCGTCGTTACAGATTTTAAGACAGGCAGTACCAAGACCAAAGGAGTGATAGAGAAAATAGATGAAGAGGGACGACTTTCATCTTTGATGCGACAGCTCGCAATGTATTCGTATTTAATACGGGGTGCTGAAAAAGGTAGAGATGTGCAAACTTCAAAATTACTGTTCCTTGAGGCAAGCAAGGGAGATAAAAATGCTCTTTATTCCACGCACATAGAAAATAAACAAATAGATTTACTGCTAAAGGATATAACTGATTATAATAATTTATTTAAAACAGGTGAGTGGGTAAATCGTCCGTGTTATTATAAGTCTTTCGGCAAAGGTTCTGTGTGTGAATATTGCAAACGAGCGGAGATTTATAAATAAATTTTTTTAGGTACAAAAATTATAAAATTATCCAAATAATGTTATAATTTTTGCGATAGCAGATTTTCTAACAAATTGATATTATTTACACATGACTATAATTCTTAACATCTTAAAAGAACTCAATGAAAAATCTTTTAATTATAAAGGTGGTCGTGTAAATTTTTTAGGTTTACCAAAATTTAAAAAATATCCCCAAAATTCACTTCGAGCAACTTTGTCTTATTTATTAAAAGCGGGACTTGTTGAAGACTGTGAAAAATTACAGATTACACTTAAGGGAAAAAATTATATCAATAAAAAAATTGATTCTTTAAAACAGTTTGATTTTTATTTTAGTAAAGATATTCCTAAAAATTTAATAGTGATGTTTGATGTTCCAGAATCTAAAAAGGCTGAAAGGGAATGGTTGCGTTGGCACCTTAAAAAGTTTAGTTACTTAATGATACAAAAAAGTGTTTGGGTCGGACCATCTCCTTTACCAAAAGATTTTCTAGGTTATATTAAAAGTATTGGTCTTCAGGAAAATGTAAAAACATTCAAACTCGCGAGGGGATACGATTTTGAAAATAAAGATAAGGAATGATAGATTTGTTAGTTTTTCTGCCATCGCTGAGTTTCTAACAATTTTTTAAAATAAATCACTAAAAATTACTAAAAGTTTGGTCCTTTATCTATCCAGCCTAAGTAGAATCCGATACCAGCTAAAATGATTATGGAAATGATTAAAAGTATGTAGATTTTTCGTGTTTCTTTGTCCATTTCAAGATTATAGCAAAATTCTGCTGATTTGGTATAATTTGTTCATTATAAGTTTAATATAAAAATATATGAGTGATATACATGGTTTGAAGGTTGATTTTCGTGATGACACTCATCATGCAAGAGAGTTTTTAGAAGGTATGAAGGGAGAACATGCAAGAGATATTTTAGAGAAGGGTGATAAATTTAAAGATTTTAATGGAACTGAATATAAAATAGTAAAAGGTGAAGACGGAGAACTTTCTATTCATAAGCACCATTAAATAAATGAACGAAGAAAATCAAAAAGGCAAAGAACATCCACTTTCTATAGTAATAAACTCGGCTGTAATGATTTTTACCGACCTGGGATTTGAAGTTGTGGTGGGTCCCGAACTGGAAGATGTTTGGCATAATTTTGATGCGTTAAATGTTCCCAAAGACCATCCGGCGCGAGATATGCAAGATACTTTTTATATAAAGGGAGAAGAAGGAAAAGTGCTAAGAACTCACACTTCCAATGTACAGATCAGATATATGGAGGACTTTGCAAAATCGGGCAAAAAACCACCGTTTGCGATTATTTCAGTTGGTAAGTGTTTTCGCAATGAAGCAACTGATGCGACTCACGAAATGCAATTTTATCAGATTGAGGGACTAATGATTGGAGAAAATATCTCAATGGCAAATCTAAAAGGAGTACTTTCTCATTTTTATAAAGAAGTGCTTGGGGAAGACACCAATCTTCGTTTCCGTCCGAGTTTTTTCCCCTTCGTTGAACCCGCGATAGAATTTGATTTAACTTATAAAGGTAAATGGATTGAAATGGGTGGGGCGGGCATGGTGCATCCGAAAGTTTTAGAAAATTGCGGAATTGACTCAGAAAAATACCAAGGTTTTGCCTTTGGTCCGGGGCTTGAAAGACTTATGGTCATAAAGTACGTAATGCCTGACATTCGGGATGCTTATCATGGCGATTTGAGGTTTAATCAATTTTAAATATATGAAAGTTTCTTATAGTTGGCTACAAAATTATTTTGAAGAAAAATTACCGGAATCAGAAAAAATTTCTGAAGGTATTATTTTTCATTCTTTTGAAATAGAGGAAACTGAAAAGATGGGAAACGATGTAGTTTTTGATATTAAAGTTCTTCCGGATAGAGCACATGACTGTCTTTCGCATTGGGGAATTGCCAAAGAAATTTCAGCTATTTTTGATTTAAAAATTAAAGATAAAAAATATAAAATTTTTGAACCAAAGCCAACTGAGCTTGAAATTAAAATAGAAGATGAAAAATGTCTTCGCTATATGGGGCGAATGGTGAAAAATGTGGAAGTCAGCGAGAGCCCCGCTTGGCTTAAAGAAAAATTAAACGCGATAGGACAGAAGTCTATAAATAATATCGTGGATGCCGCTAATTTTATGATGTTTGATTTAGGGCAGCCGATTCACTGTTTTGACCTAGACAAATTAGAAAGTGCAAAAATTATTGTCCGAAATGCAATTGCAGGAGAAGAAATTAATTTATTAGGAATTGAAAAAATTGGTAATTTGCAAAAGTCTAGATCGGTTTTATTGAGTCAAAACGATTTGGTTATCGCAGACGAAAAGGGCCCACTAGCTATTGCTGGGATAAAAGGAGGGACCAAGGCGGAAGTGGATAATAATACAAAAAATATAGTTATAGAGGTGGCCAATTTCAATTCTGTTACCACTAGAAAAACCGCTAAAAAATTAAATATTTTGACAGATGCGGTAAAGAGATATGAAAACGAGATATCTCCAGAACTTTGTACAAAAGTTATGGATGCTATTACTGACTTGGTTTTTGAGTTAGGGGGAGGAGAAGTGGAAGACACTATTGATAAATATCCCAAGAAAGTTGAACAAAAAAAAGTTTCCGTTTCAATAAATTATATAAACAAGCGTTTGGGCGCGAGTTTCTCTAAGGCGGAAATGGAGAGTGTTTGGAAGAAATTGAATTTTACATATATAGTCAAAGATGGTGACTTTGAAATTGAAATTCCTTATTTGAGAATTGACCTTACTGGGCCACACGATTTAGTAGAGGAAGTGATTAGGATTTTGGGATATGACAGACTTGAAGAAAAATTACCTGAAATTAAATTAGAATCAAAAATGAATGAAACATATTCTAAAATGTTCTTGGCTCGCAACAAGCTTCTAGGAGAAGGATATTCCGAAGTGATGACTTATACTTTTCGTGATAAGGGAGAGGTGGAAGTCTTAGCCTCCGCTTCCGACAAAAAATTTCTCAGGACAAATTTGAGTGATGGTTTGAGGGAGAGCCTAAAATTAAACCAGCTTAATGCGCCACTTCTCGGAATGAAAGAAATAAAGATTTTTGAAATTGGAACAATATTCAAAAAGGGCGGGGAGGAAATGTGCGTGGCTTACGGAGACAAAAAGGGAATAAAAGAAATGAAACTTAATGAGTATGCGGAATCGGCAAAGTTATTTTTGAATGGTCTGGCTGGGGTAGGGGACCCAGAGAACCGAGGACCTGAAAAAATGACTTTGCCGATGAAGTTCAAAATGTGGTCTCTGTTTCCATTCATCGCGCGAGATATTGCTGTATGGGTTCCAGAGAATATTTTGAGTGAAGAAGTAGAAAAGATTATAAAAGAAAATGCAGGAGATATGGTGGTACGAGGCCCGGAGCTTTTTGATGAGTTCAAAAAGGAAGGACAAATATCGTATGCCTTCAGGTTAGTTTTCCAATCTTTTGAAAGTACTCTTACGGATCAAGAGATAAATGATGTTATGACTAAAGTATCTGATAAATTAAAAGAAAGAGATTGGCAGGTTAGATAAATTTACTTTTATCAAATATATGCTACAATACCCTCGTGAATAATTCACAAACAAACAAGCCAAATTTCTTTATTATTAAACTTCTCTCTAAATTAGAAGGCTGATGTTTGCGCTGTAAAAACTCTCAAAACAAAATTACAACCCAAACACTAGCCTTCTAAAGAAAAGGCTATTTTGTTCCTTGCGTGCTCCCGGCATTACGGGGGAGAAAGAGAAGAGACGATCATGCCACAAACCGATAGTGCTCACTGGCGGAGCAATCCCTGTCTCGTGGACAACTGCCCGACCCCTCCTCTCAAAAGTCGCAGGAAAGGACCACCCAGCTCTTTCCTCTCCCAATCCCCTCAAGATGAGAGGGAGCAGGAAATCGTCGTCGCCCCCCTTCCTGACGACGTTCACCGTAACTGCAACCACGTCGGCGAGTAGCCGGCTGCAACATCAGGGGAATCAGGCCGTCGCGTTCGCGCGACGGCTTTCTCTATTTTTATCCCCAAAAACTCAATAAATTTTGACTAGTAAATGCAGTAAATATTTGCTATAATATACATATATGGCAAAGGAAAAAGATGACAAAAAAGATGGCGGAAATGGCCATCATTATGATGCCTCTGACATTTCCGTCCTAGAGGGCCTAGAGCCCGTTAGGCGCCGTCCTGGTATGTATATTGGTACAACAGGCCCGGAAGGGTTACACCACCTTATTTGGGAGATTTTTGACAATTCCCGCGACGAGGCCATGGGAGGCTTTTGCGATGATATTGAAATAGTGCTTCTGCCGGACAATCGTGTCCGAGTGGCGGACAATGGCCGAGGTATTCCCGTGGATACACACAAAAAGACAAAAGTCTCCGCTCTGGAAACCGTGATGACGACGCTTCACGCAGGAGGAAAATTTGGTGGGGAGGGATATAAAGTTTCGGGAGGTTTGCACGGAGTTGGCGCCTCGGTTGTGAACGCTCTCTCCACTTACTGTAAAGCCGAAGTGCATAGAGACGGTGGCAAGCATCTGCAAGAATATTCAGAAGGCAAGAGAAAAGCAGCGGTGAAAAAGTTCGGCGCTTCCAAACTACACGGCACCATCATTACTTTTGAACCGGACCAGAAAATTTTCGGCGATATTAAATTTGATTGGCACACTGTAGTGAACCATATCCGCCAACAAGCATACTTGGTGAAAGAATTGAAAATTTCAATAATTGACGCTCGGGGATGGGACAACAAGAAGGGGATGAATGAGTCCGACGTTTTTTATTTTAGAGAATTAGAACAAGAGCTTCCGTCAGTCTCTTTTTATTTTGAAGGAGGATTGGTATCTTTGGTAAAATATTACAACAAATTTCAGAAACCAGCCCAGAATAATATTTTTTACGTTAATAAAGAGTTGGACGGTGTGGGGGTGGAGATAGCCCTGCAATATGTGGATGACATTGTAGATAGAATTTTCCCTTTTGCCAACAACATCTACACCCAAGAAGGCGGAACGCATGTTACCGGTTTTAAAACAGCGCTTACCAGAACTCTCAACACTTACTGTAAAAAGAATGAAATGATGAAAGAGTCCGAAGGTGGATTTACTGGAGAGGATGTCTTAGAAGGTCTGACGGTTGTCATCTCCGTGAAGCTTCGTGAAATCCAATTTGAAGGACAGACGAAGGGCAAATTGGGAAGTATGGAAGCTCAAGGGGCTGTAGCTACCGTTTTCGGGGAAGCCTTTGCCAATTTCTTGGAAGAAAACCCGGATGATGCGAAAGCCATAATCAACAAATCAGTTCTCGCGCTGAAAGCCAGAAAAGCAGCCAAAGCGGCGAAAGATTCCGTGCTCCGCAAGGGCGCCCTTGAAGGTATGACTCTTCCGGGCAAGCTTGCGGATTGTCAGAGCAAAGATGCTTCAGAATCAGAATTATTCCTGGTGGAAGGAGACTCCGCAGGAGGTTCAGCCAAACAAGGCAGAGACAGGCGCACTCAAGCCATCTTGCCACTCCGTGGAAAAATTCTGAACGTTGAGCGCGCCCGCATAGATAAGATGCTTGCTTCTAAAGAAGTGAAGTCTCTCGTTATCGCAATGGGTACCTCCATCGGAGACACCTTTGATTTAGATAAAATGCGTTATCACAAGATAATCATTGCCACAGATGCCGACGTGGACGGCTCACACATCCGCACACTTCTTTTGACTTTGTTTTATAGATATTTTAGACAAGTCATAGATGCAGGATACATTTATATAGCTCAACCACCGCTTTATAAAATAAAAAAGGGTAAAGAAATTTCTTATGCCTATACTGATGATGAGAAATTGAAAATTGTAGGCAAGAGCGCAGACGTGAGTGATATACAAGAGGTGGAAGCCGTAGCCGAAGGCGAAGGTCCCGAGCAAGGCGAGGGAGAAGAGGGGGCCGAAACTGCTAAAAAATCAAACAAGATTCACATTCAACGCTTTAAAGGTCTCGGAGAAATGAACCCGGAAGAGCTCTGGGAGACGACCATGGATCCGGCTCATCGCATCTTAAAGAGAGTGGACATCTCGGACGCGGAAGAAGCCAATGAAATTTTTGATATCCTAATGGGCTCCGAAGTCCCTCCTCGCAAGTCCTTCATTCAATCCAATGCTAAGCTGGCGAATATTGATCTTTAAAGATGGAACTTAGTAAAAAAACAAAAGAATACTGGGAAGACCGTGATTGGAAAGACTTGGAAAAAGTGGAAAGTGCGGCAGATTTGTACGCCATTGCCGAAAGAATTATTGCTCATATGGAAAAGCCATTAGTTCAAGTTTGTGGTCCGGTGGGAACCGGAGGGTTGGGCTCGGTAGAAAAAAATCTAGAAGTTTTCAACGATACGATAATACAATTGCAGGGAAAGAGGCTGAATGTTTTTGATCAAATGCCTTTCGAAGATCAAATGCAAAATTTAAAAAAGAAATTTTCAACCGAAAAAGTTGTAAACGATATTTTAAATGATTTTTATTTACCTATATTTAAATCCGGAGCTATTTCTGCATTTTATTTTATGCCCAATTGGCAAACATCTTTTGGTGCAAGATGGGAACACGAAGAAGCTAAAAAACTCGGTATAAAAATAGTTTATTTGTAAATAGAAAAATTATTGAGCTATCTTTTTAGGAACAATAATAGCGGCGATGATATACCCGATGATTGCTGGGATGAAGGCTGTCAGGATTGCTATCAATACATAAGCGAGACGTAGCAAGGTGGGGTCTACTTCAAAGTATTCTCCAGTTCCACCGAGTACCCCAGAAATGATTTTGTTTGTGTCACTTTTATATAATCTTTTCATAAAATTATTTTTTATTTTTAATTTCTTCTAAAAACTTTGAGAGTAGTTCTTCTTTTGACATCTGTCCGAGTTGTCCGGCATCGCGAGATTCTAATGTAACTTTATTAGCTTCTATTTCCTTATCTCCAATGACTATCCAGTAGGGGAGCTTGTTATTTTTCGCATCACGAACTTTTCCACCCAAATTTGCTTCCTCGTCGTCTAATTCTACTCTGATATTATTTTCTTTTAACAAATTAAATATTTCTTTTGCGTATTCGTTATGATTTTCTCGCACAGGAATAACTTTCACTTGTACCGGTGAAAGCCAGAGAGGGAAGTTGCCGGCAAGGTGTTCAATTAAAACCGCGAGAAACCTTTCTATTGATCCCATGATAGCTGCATGAACCATCACAATACGTTCTTGTTCTCCTTTTTCATTAATACAATATAAATTAAATCTCTCTGGCATATTCATATCAAGCTGAATCGTGGCTACTTGATGGTCTCTTCCTATAGCATCTTTGGCTAAGAAGTCTATTTTGGGCCCATAAAATGCGGCTTCCCCAAGTGCTTCAATGGCTTTTTCTCCATTTTCTTCAATAATTTTTCTTAAAGCATTTTCTGAATTTTGCCACACCTCTTCTGTTCCCAAATAAGCTTGCATGTTTTTTGGGTCATGGAGAGATAAACGAGGTTTTAATATAAAACCGAAGGACCCATAAAATGTTTTTACTATTTTATAAATTTTTCTCATTTCTTCTCCGGATTGATTTAATCTGCAAAATACATGTGCATCATCTTGCGTAATAGAACGCACCCTGGATAATCCTCCAAGTTCACCAGTTTGTTCATCACGATACACTTTTGTAGTTTCAGCATATGCTTGGGGAAGCTCCTTGTAACTCCATTGTTTACGGTTATAAATTTGCGTATGGTGTGGGCAGTTCATCGGCTTCATAGCAAATACATGTTCTTCGCGAGTATTTATTTTAAATAAATCATCCTTAAATTTTTCCCAGTGTCCAGAAGTTTCATAAAGTTCTTTTTTGGTTATGTGTGGAATATCTACTTTTACATATCCTGCAGCTTTGCGTAATTCCCACACAAAACCATCCAATAAATCTCTTAATATTGTTCCGTTGGGCGTAAAAAGAGGAAGACCGGCTCCCACTAAATCAGAAAAAGTAAATAAATCTAATTCCTTTCCCAATTTCTTATGATCTCTTTTTTCTGCCTCCTCTCTTTGTTTAAGATAAGCATCCAATTCTTCTTTATTTTCAAAAGCGAGTCCATAAATACGCGTGAGCATTTTATTTTTCTCGTCTCCTCGCCAGTACGCTCCGGCGACACGGTCTAGTTTAAAGGAATCAGGATTTATTTCCTTGCTTGGATTTTCCAAGTGTCCTCCACGACACAAATCCGTGAATCCTCCGCAGGTGTATACAGTGATTTTTTCTCCACGGTCGGCTATTTCATTTATTAATTCTACCTTGTATTCATTCTTGAAAAAGTTTGTAGCTTCTTCTTTAGAAATTTCTTTGTGTTCAAATTCCGTCCATTTGGGCAAAATTTTACGCATTCTGTCTTCAATTTTCTTTAAATCGCTGTCCGCCACCTTTTCACCGCAAAAATCAATATCGTAATAAAAACCGTTATCTATTGAGGGGCCGAGGGTGAGTTTAATTTTATCAAATTTATAAATTTCTCCCACAGCCGCTGCGAGCAGGTGAGCCAAGGTATGCCTTAAATTGTTTAATTTGTCTTTTTCCATATATTTTAAAAATTATTAATAAAATTAAAATCGCCCCGACAAAAATGAATGATTTTTCATTTTTGTCGGGGCGAGTCTACTTCGCGGTTCCACCCAACTTTGTTCTTTTTATTAAATATTTACAGATTAGCCGTTTTGGTTCTGTTTTAAACAGAATTATGGTTGGTAGCCACAACAATCTCTATATATCCTAATAATATCAAAGACAATTTTTTTGTCAAAGGTTTCGCATAGGTCCAAGTTCTCGTATAGTTTAATTGTATTATTTTCCCAATATCCCCATTTCAGCCATGGCGTAAATGGGGTAACGGTAGTATTATTTGTGTATGAGTCCTAGATTCTATAAAGGTATGCAAGTAAACGCTTTTGGCTTGCCAGTTTTTAAAAATGGTAGAAAAAGTCGCGCAAAGACAAAAAACAGGAAAAAATCTTTTTATTACACTACCTTCTCTTCACCTTTTGAGAAAAATTCTTCTAAAAATTTAATCGTTATGTATGATGTTCCCCATGTACAGAAAAAAGAGCGTGACTGGTTTCGCAGGCATTTAATAAAATTTGAATATATTATGATTCAAAAAAGTGTGTGGGTCGGACCGTCGCCATTGCCCAAGGAGTTCTTGAATTATTTAGAAGAAATAAAGATAGGGGACAAGTTTAGAACGTTTAAATTGGCGAAGTCTTATACAGGGAAGCTTTAATTTTGATAAAGCCCCATTTACGCCATGGCGTAAATGGGGCTAATGAGGTTAATAGAGAAGATTTCATTTTTGTTTATAAACCAACGATTATTTTGCTCAGTATTTTGCATTTCATCTTTAATATGCTAGGATAAGTCTATTATGGTAGTACGAATGAGACATACAAAATCGCATACGAAAAACAGGCGTTCTCACCATGCATTGGAGAGTACGAGTTTTACAAAGTGCGAAAATTGCAAAGCTTTAAAGAGACGCCACACAGTCTGCATTTCTTGCGGTTTCTATCGGGGTAAGAAAGTCATAGATTTGATTAAAAAGACTGAAAAAAAGCAGAAAAAGCAAAAGGCGAAAAAAGTGGAAGCAGGTAAATAGCGATTAGGCCTTAGGCCCTAGGCACTAGCATTTTAGAAAAGCTAAAGCCTAAAGCCTAGAGCTTAGCGCCTAAACAAATGGCAAATAGGCACCTTTCAAGATCAATAGTACTTCAGACGCTTTTTGAGTGGGATTTTAAATCTGACACAAAAAAAGAGGATATTTCCGTGGAAAGCGAGATTAAAGACGCGCTGAAAAGAAATCTAAAAGAGTTTGCCCCCGGTTTTGAAGACGATGCTTTCGTTTTTTCTCTGATGGACAAGGTGCTAAAAAAGCGCGCGACGATTGACGAGATTATAGAAAAAGCCGCGCCAGATTGGCCTATAGATAAAATTTCCGTTATTGACAGGAATATCCTAAGAATAGGATTGACCGAGCTTCTTTTTGGCGACAGAAATGAAGTTCCTCCGAAGGTGGCCATCAATGAAGCGATAGAATTAGCAAAAACTTTCGGCGGAGAAAATTCGGGGAAATTCATCAATGGCGTCTTGGGCGCGGTTTATAAAGAAATAGGCGAACCTGGCAAAGAGCAAGTCAGTAAAACAAAAAAGCATGAAGAACCGGTGGACATCACAAAATTGCCGGTTGAGGCGTTGGGTGGCGCTTTGGTTTATACACAAAAAGAAGGAAATATTTTATTCGCCTTCGTGCATGATGTTTTCGGTTACTGGACTTTATCCAAGGGGAAAATTGAGCCGGGCGAAGACGTGAAAGATGGTACCAAGAGGGCCATTAAAAAAGAAATTGGACTTGATATTGAGATAGAGATGGAATTGGGGAAGAATGAATATGTGGCGACTCATCCAGAAAAAGGTAAAAGTTTAAAGAAAGTCGTTTACTTTTTGGCGAAAAGCGAAGACAAGGAGCTAGAGCTTGAAAAGTCCGGTGGATTGGATGGGGCTCGCTGGTTTGAACTGTCAGCCATTCCGGAGCTTCGCATTTACAATGACATTATTCCGCTTATCAGCAAGGCTATTGAAATATTAAGCGGTAAAAATTTATAAAATATAAAATAAAACTTATGATTCAATTTTTAGATTTTGAGAAAAAAACCAAGGTAATTTTTAAAGACAAAAATTTATTAAAACAGGCTTTTATCCACCGTTCATATATAAATGAGAACGGTGCATCCTCTCTTTCACACAATGAACGACTGGAATTTCTGGGCGATGCGGTGCTTGAACTCGTTGTAACCGATTTTCTTTATAAAAAATATCCAAACTATACGGAAGGCGAGCTTACGGCGGTGCGTTCCGCCTTGGTCAATGCCATCATCATTTCGGAAATTGCGGGAGATGTCGGGATGAACGATTATTTGCTTTTGTCTAAAGGAGAAGCGAAAGATTTCGGCAAGGCCAGGCAATATATCCTAGCGAATACCTTTGAAGCGTTCATCGGAGCGATGTATCTGGATCAGGGGTATGAAGTGGTGGATAAATTCATCGCGAAGACTCTTTTGCCCAAGACGGAAGAAATAGTAAAGAAAAAGCTTTGGCGTGATGCAAAGTCCCTGGTGCAAGAAAAAGCGCAAGAATTCGTGTCTGTCACTCCTTTATATAAAGTTTTACACGAATCAGGTCCGGACCACGACAAGCACTTTACCGTCGGCGTTTATTTCGGCGGGGAATTAATCACTGAAGGCAAAGGCAAATCAAAACAAGAGGCCGAACAAAGCGCCGCCCTGGCAGCCCTAAAGCTGAAAAATTGGCTGGATTAAATATAAAATATTATGCGACTCAAATCACTTCTCTTGAATGGTTTCAAATCTTTCGCCCAGAAAACTGTTTTGGAGTTTGAGAGTCCTATCGTCTCCATCGTGGGGCCGAACGGGTCCGGCAAGTCAAATGTCGTAGAGGCTATTCGTTTCGTCTTGGGTGAACAATCCATGAAATCTATGCGCGGGAAGGGAGGTTCTGACCTCGTTTTCAAGGGGTCTAAAGACTTACCGAAAGGTTCGCGCGCGGCAGTGACTATTTATTTTAATAACACGGACAAAGTTTTCAAATTATCCAATGATGGGGGAGAAGATATAAATTTGGATTACGACGTCATTTCTATTTCTCGCGAAGTTTATTCGGATGGATTGAATAAATATATTTTAAACGGCACCGAAGTCAGGCTCAAAGACATCCACAACTTGCTGTCTTCGGTTAATATCGGTTCTTCCGGACATCATATAATTTCTCAAGGTGAAGCGGATAGAATTTTGAATGCCAGCGCCAGAGACAGAAAAGAAATGGTGGAAGACGCGCTAGGATTGCGGATTTATCAATACAAAATAAAAGAATCCGAAAGAAAACTGGAAAGAACGAACGAAAATATGAAGGAAGTGGTGATGTTGAGACGAGAAAATGCTCCGCATCTTAATTTTTTGAAGAAACAAGTTGAGAAATTTGAAAAGACCAAAGAAATGCAGGTGGAATTGGGACTTCTTTATAGGGGATATCTCAACAAAGAGAGCGTTTATCTAGAACAAGAGAAAAATAATTTATCATCCGAAAGGAATAAACTTAAAAATGAACTCGATGTTGTGGCAGGCAAGATTTCTCTCACCGAAGATAACACTTCTGTTAGCGGTAATAAGAAAATAGAAGAATTAAGAATCGTTGAACAACAAATAAATAGAGTTCGTGGAACCAAGAACGAGCTTGAGCGTAAGCTTGGGCGCATTGAAGGAATTCTGGAGTCAAGAGAAAATAAAGTTAAAATTTCCGGTAGATGTCCTTTGTGTGGAAGTGAAATAAAAGATGGAGAAGCTGGACAGATAGAAAAACAGCATAATGAAGAAAAGGAATTGGAGGAATTGAAGATTTCTCAAACCAATGTTCTTTCGGAAATCCAAAAATTGCGAGAAGAGGAGGAAAAATTGGCTCAAAATGCGGAAATTTTGAAACAAGATTTGAATAAAGAGATGGAAGCGTTGCGCGACCTTGAAAGAGAGAAGTTTGCTTTTAAGGTCAGGCACCAGGAAATAACTTCTGCGCTTGAGCTTGTGTTTATAAAAGAAACAAATTTGAAAAATAGGAGAGAAACTTTTGAAAATGAGTTAAAAGAGGGGACAGCCTTAATAGGCGCGGATATTTTGTCCTACAAAGAGTTTAAAATAGAAGAAGGGGAAGATAATCAGACCCAAGAAGAACTGAAGAAAAAGATTGAACGCATAAAAATAAAATTAGAGGATGCGGGACTCGGCAATGGGGCGGAGCTCTTGAAGGAGTTCAAGGAGGTTTCCGACAGGGATGACTTCCTGGCTAGAGAGATGGAGGATTTGGAGAAGAGTATCGCTTCATTACAGAAGCTCATTGTGGATTTGAAAGAAAAAATTGATATAGAATTCAAAGAAGGGGTGAAAAAAATAAATGTTGAGTTCCAGGAATTCTTCTCTCTGATGTTTGGCGGTGGACACGGTTCGCTCGCTGTCGTAGAAAATAAAAAAAGAAGAAATATTAAAGACTCTGAGGAATTAGAAGGTGAAGAATTAGAATCTGGAGTTGATGAAGAAGAAGCAGTGATAGAACAGGGGATAGAGATAAATGTTTCTCTTCCGCACAAAAAGGTGAAAGAACTTCATGCTTTCTCCGGAGGAGAGAGGTCTCTCACTTCCATCGCGCTTCTGTTCGCTATGTCGCAAGTCAACCCGCCTCCTTTCCTAGTGCTAGATGAGACGGATGCCGCCCTAGATGAAGCAAATTCGCGCAAATACGGAGATATGTTGGAGAAACTATCCAAGCATTCACAGCTCATCGTCGTCACCCACAATCGTGAGACGATGTCCCGTGCCGGTATACTCTACGGTGTCACGATAGGCTCAAACGAGGCTTCCAAGCTCCTATCCGTAAAATTTGAAGAAGCTACCCAGATTGCGAAATAAAATTGATTTGTGTCTTTTTTATTATAAATTTTGTATAATATTCAATAATGAAAAGCAACAATAAAAAAGGCTTTACTCTGATAGAACTATTGGTTGTTGTTGCTATTATTGGCCTTTTAGCCTCAGTTGTTATATCATCATTGAATTCGGCCAGGAAAAAGGCGCGAGATGCGCAAAGAAAGTCCGATGTTCATCAACTTGTTATCGCTTTGGAATTATATTATGACGCATATGGTGTTTATCCCACCGCAACAGGGGCGACAGCTCCCGGCGCAGCCTGGGCAAACAGCGCTGATGGTTCTTGGACAACCCTTGCTACCGCGCTAAGCCCGTTTCTCCCCAGTTTGGCTAAAGACCCGTTGCAAACCACAAACCCGAGTGTATGGGCGTATAACGGATTTGCTTATTCTTATCTTCGTTGTAGCACCAATAACTCATATATGTTCATATATCACTTGGAAGAGGCTAAAGGTCCCGATTTCGGTACTTTTTGTAATTCTACATTTTATAAATATGGCGGAGCGGGAGCAAATACTTATGTAAAGACAATAGGAGGCAAGCCTTCCTAGACTTCTTTATTGGGTTTTATCTCCTCTAGTTTTATCTGTTCCTCTTTACCAGGAGTTATTTTTTCCAATTGAAAAACGGAATTTAATTGTGTAGCATTTTTCCGTACTGCCATAGAACCGTCTCTGTTTAATTTTATTTCCAAAATCATTCCTTGCATCGTGGGTTTACTCCAAGACTGGTCAAAAATGAAGTTGCCGAGCGAGTAAGCGATGAAACCGTTTTTATAAATTTCCGTGTCTTCCGTGACGTGTGGGTGGTGTCCTATCACTATCTTCGCTCCGTCATCTATGGCTTTATGCGCCAGGTACTCTTGCCTTGCATTATGCTTTTCTTTATATTCGTCGCCGAAGTGGAAAGAAACTACCAAGTAGTCTACCTGTTTGGACGCGGTAAATATTATTTCATCAAAGCGAGGATTGTTTGTTAAGAGTAGGCCGGCTTTATCAACTCCTGCTTCCATCCAGTTTGGTCCGACGTCTGAGAAAGCCAGATAGCCTATTTTCATTCCATATTTTTCAATAATAACTGGAGTTTCGGATTCTTCTTTATTCTGTCCGCCACCCGTATAGAAAATCTCGTTTTCTTTCAAGCGGGCCAAGGTGTCGGCATAGGCGAGTCTGCCCCAGTCCCCGACGTGATTGTTGGCAACCGACAAGATGCTTATTCCCGCTCCTTTTAAAGCTGGAATCACGGAAGGATCCATCCTAAAAGAATATAAATTTTTCTGGTCAGCCCCTTGGTCAGAAGCAGGACCTTCTAAGTTTGCGAAAGCTATGTCTGCTTTTTTAAATATTTCCGACAGTTTCTTTTCTTTTTCAAAAAGCGCGGAATAGTTGCCTCCGAAATTTCTAATAACCGAACTTTCCACCCCGCGATCAAGCATAATGTCTCCCGCGAAGGCGAGCATTACGAAATTAGGGTCTTTAATGTCCGGTGTTCCGACTTTCTCCTCCACCCAGTTTGTGTTTGCGTCGGCCTTACCACCGTAATATATATTTTTTCTCAAGTACTTTAAAATACTTTCCACATCTCTCTCCCTGTCGGAGCTTCCAAGCAAGGTAATGGCGATGGGGCGGTTGCTGTTTTGTCCCAAGGGGAGGGAGAAAAGAGAGACAACTGTTTGTTTGGCGGCATCGGTATATCCGCTTTTCCCTCCGATGTAACCGTCTTTACCCAAAAATTGGCTTATGTTTGACCAGCTGTGTTTTTTATTTGAATAGCTTTGCTTGGTTGTGATTTCAAGCAGTTCGGGTTGTTGTTTCGTAATATATCCGGTCAGTTTAAACATATCGGCAACAGTGGATTGATTGTTGGGGGATAGTCCGCTCGGGTCTTGGTAAACAGTCTCGGACATTTTCAATTTATCTGCCTTTTGATTCATTTTAGAAATGAAATCCTCTCTGCCGAAATATAAAGCGAGCGCTTCCGCCGCGTCATTGCTTGATTCTAAGAGAAGGGGATAGATTAAGTCGGAAACTTTTATTTTTTCTCCCAGTCGCAACTCGCCGTTTTTGCCGTAGGTGGCTAACGCCTCTTTGCTTATCGTTGTCGTGTTTTCGGGTTTGGTTATTTCTGTGGTGACTACCGCGGTCATTAGTTTAGAAACGGAAGCGATCGGTAATTTCTTGTCCTGATTTTTCGCTACGATAACTTCACCGGTATCTAAATCTCCGACTAGAAATGCTCTGGCGGAAACCTTCGGCCCCACGGAGGCTTCTTTGTTGGTGTAAAAATACTGAAATCCTTCTTCCGAGGGCGCGGTAATTTCCATCACGGAAGCTTGACCCGCTTGCGCAGATAGACGGCCTTTTGATTCTATTAAATTTCCATTTTCAAATATTGAAAACAAAAAAGACGAAAAAAGTATTCCGGCTGCTACCGAAAATATTACAAAAAATACTAATTTAATTTTTGCTTTGGCGACTGCTTTCATACTAAGACATAATCAATTGTTTTTCTTTCTAAATCAACCCCTCTGACTTTTATTTTAATGCGGTGCCCAAGTCTATACACCTTTTTCTTTTTTTGTCCGACTAATTCCAATTTCTTTTCATTGAAGACATAAAAGTCGTCTTCCATATCCCGCATCCGCACGAGTCCTTCACATTTTGTCTCTATTTCCTCAACATACATACCCCACTCTGTCATTCCACTGATTACTCCGTCAAAGATTTTTCCCAAACGATGACCCATATATTCCACTTGTTTGTATTTTATAGAAGCTCGTTCGGCGTCAGAGGCGCGTTTCTCTTGTTCGGAAGCTACCAACGCCATTTTTTCGTATTCAACCAATCTTTCTTTTCCTATTTTTTTCTTTGCCAAGTAATTAGATAGAAGTCTGTGAATCATAATGTCGGGGTAGCGCCTGATAGGAGAGGTGAAGTGAGTGTAATACTTAAAAGCAAGTCCGTAATGCCCGATATTTTTTGTTGAATAAATAGCTTTGGCCATAGACCGAATTACCGCTCGGTTTACAGTGTCTTCTTCATTTTTTCCCTCTATACTATTTAATAGATTGTTTATCTCATGGCTGGGAATAATTCCATCTCTGAGAGATACTTTATGCCCCAATCCTCGCAGGAAAAATGCCAAATCAGCCATCTTTTCCTTAGAGGGCTCATCATGAACTCTGTAAATAGACACCCCCTCGTTGTCCGCCGCGCTCTTTATTCCTTTGCTGTTCTTGGGTGACAGAACCTCTGCCACTTTTTTATTAGCCAGGAGCATAAATTCTTCAATTAATTTATTTGAATCTCCTCGCTCTTTTTTTATCACTTTTATCGGCGCCCCATCCTTGTCCAAGACGAACTTCACCTCTTCTTGTTCGAGCGATATTGCGCCCTGCGCGAATCTTTCTTTGGTTAATTTTTTCGCTAGGTTGTTTAAAATGGCGAGCTCTTTGTGAAGGGGAGAGGTG
>Ga0076262_105_pt1 | contig 76542 bp, 71 predicted proteins | sample RifGroF2_FD_67749 | JGI IMG/M metagenome (GOLD analysis project Ga0076262, IMG submission 67749) | Parcubacteria (Nomurabacteria) bacterium GW2011_GWF2_40_12 | reverse complement strand
CGCATGATTTTTACCCGAGCAGAACTACCTAAAATTTTTCCAAGAATTTCCATATCATCCAGTATACTGCGTTTTTTATAAAAAACAACGTTTACCTAAACGAAAAACACCCCTTTTAGGGGGTGTTTTTAAAGGTTATTTTAATTCAACGTTGGCCACACATAAATTCTTGCTAGAATTTTGCGCAGCCCCCGCCTCAGCGCCGACGCGCTTCCGGCCGAAAAGTTGAACCTATTTTAGTTCAACTTTTCCACCAGCCTCTTCTATCTTCTTTTTAAGATCATCAGCTTCCGCCTTCTTCATTCCCTCTTTAAGGGTTGAAGGGGCAGCATCCACTAAGTCTTTTGCGTCTTTTAAGCCGAGGCCTAGAGCTTCTTTAACGACTTTCATCACTGCGATTTTCTGTTCACCCGCAGAAGCTAGGACTACAGTAAATGCATCCTTCTCTTCAGCTGCTTCAGCTCCCGCTGCTGCGCCCGCTCCTACTGATGCGACTGCCGCTGCAGATACTCCGAACTTTTCCTCAATAGCCTTCACCAAGTCATTCAATTCCAAGACTGATGCGCTCTCGAGATCTTTCATAAATGAATCAAATTTCATAATTTTATTTTAATTAATTATTAATATTATTTTTTCTTCGACACTTCGTTTACTGCAATAGCCAGACGCTGGATAGGACTCTTGAGCAAGAACGCAATCTTGGAAAGCAATACTTCCCTGCTTGGTATCGTTGCCAGCTCCATCATATAAGCGCTGTCTACAAATTTCCCATCAAAAATTCCACCGAGGATGTTCAACATTCCTTTATGGGTCTTTTGAAAGTTATATACTTCACGTGGTGAAGAAATAGCGTCCGCAGAATACGCAATGGCAACTTCTCCTCCAAGCTCTGGGACAACTCCTTCCGCTTTTCCTTCAAGGGCTCGCTTCAGAAGAGTCTTCCTTCCTACTTTATAGCTCACTCCTTGTTCTCTCAAGCTACTTCGAAGTTTTGTCTCATCACTCACTTTTAATCCATGGAAATTCACAAAGACTAAAGATTCGGAGTTTTTTATTGCTCCTTCCAGGTCCTTGATCATTTCTTCTTTTCTTGATTTTTGTAACATATATTTTTGTTTTTTATCTTAAACGACAAAAACGGCTTTCGCCGCAAGTTTTCCTCCGTCAAATGACAGAATATCGACCCACTAAATAGGACTTAATGTTTGCCTACTTTCTCTGCGGTAAATACAATATAGCACAAATGCCCTATTTTGCAAATCCTATCTTATTGTTCAGTGTTTCCATAAACTCCCCTCCGCCGTCAAAATACATCACCAAATAAACCCCCACCAGCCCGAAAATCACTATTATTGTAAATATAAACAAAGTCTTAAAAAAATGTTTGACCATTGTCTTTAGTATATCAGACTTCCCCGACACCTGGTGTCGGGGTGGGGATAACAACTTCTTCAAGAGGGTCTGGGACAGGCGGAGGAATCTCCTCTGGAATCTCCTCCGGAGTATCTGGAGTTTCAGGAGTTTCTTCCCCGACACCTGGTGTCGGGGTGGGGATAACTTCTGGCACTTCTTCTATCATGATCTCTTCTGGGACATCTTCTATAATTTCTACCGTAATAGCGTACGGAGAAAGATAATCATTAAATTCACCACCAGCTAAATTTTTGAGATGCAATTTAATTTTATAAATACCTTCTTGCAGGGTCGTCCCTTCGCCCGACAAGTTTCCATCCCAATTTTCGGAACAAGTGGTTTTGTTGTCGCAATCATCTCCGGGGTAAAAATATTTGTAGAGAGTTTCATCGTCTTCCTTTTCAATTTTAAGAGATACCCAATCCACTTCCTCGTCCGCGATGAAATTAATAGAAACAGGTTCAGTCAACGGATTGGTCGTAATGTCGCCCACTACTCCATTAAATGTATATTCCGTAATTGTCGGCGCAGTGCCGAGTTCGGGCTCTGGATCAACGACGACTGATTCATCTACAATATACACCGTTCCTGCTTCACTTACTCCTCCGTACCCACTCCAACCATTAGCGGTACTTTGCCCAGAAAAAGAAGAAGTTTTAGAATAGAGAGCTATTCTTCCTCCGCCACCAGGGCCATAACACACGTCAGGACAATACGACCCCCCTCCATCCACTTTGAATTTTCCTACGCCTTCTAAAGTTTCAGTTGTTATAAATATACTCCCACCACTTGAAGTATTGTCGCCAATGGCGGAAATTATTCCATCATTTACCAGGGTGTCTTCAACAATCATTCTAATAGCCCCTCCGCCAAAAGGATGGTACCCTCCTCCTCCACTTCCGAATTGGGTAGGTTCTGTCTTGGAACCATATATTGATGATGCCACATTGCCACTACCCAATCCTCCGTGACTTGCTCCAGAATAATTGGCGGTCGGTGCTCCAGGTCCGGCGTTTAAACTGTAACCCTTGCCGTCCGCTAAAATAGACGAGCTTGAGTCAACAGTAATGTTTGGAATCTCCAAGAAAAGCGTTTTTTCTGGAATAATCGTAATTAGCGAGTTTTCAGTCAATTCGAGAGATTCGGCGTTAATTGTTTCTTCTCCAGAGAGAGTGAGGGTGGATTTTTCATCAATGATAATTTGCGCAATGTCTAAAACTTGGTCCTTAGCTAAAGCTAAAGAGGAATTGTCCTTGATGAGAATTTTATCTGCCGTGACAGAAACGCCTTCTTCCGAAATTACTTTTGCGCCGTTTGAAATAAAAATATTATTAAAGGAAAATGGACCATCATCATTTCTGAATTGCCACGAAGAGTCTACATAAAAATCATTCTCCGATTCATCAAATATACCGACGGTGCCATCTTGAGCACAAACTTGAGTCCAACCATCGTAACTTCCACATCCACCTTTTGCTTCTATCATTCCTTCAAAAGAAGAAGTTTCATAATATAGAGCAATCCTTCCTCCACCACCAGGACTCTTGAAAAAGCCGGTGAAAAAAAGCGCTCCACCGTTTGCATGCAGTGTGCCATTTCCCGCTATTTTTTTAGTTGATACATAAATACTTCCTCCGCTACTTGCGTTCCCTCCGGAAGCGGAAACTGTTCCGTTGTTGGTAAAGGTATCCGATACGATCAGCTGGATAGCCCCTCCTCCCCGATGCAACCAAGCTCCTCCACCACTACCCAAGTCAATTGGTCTTATTGCCGAACCATAAGTAACTGCAGACAAAGGGTTACCAGTATGGTCACCATGGCTAGCACCAACGGTAGGGTCACTTGAAGTTCCGGGTCCTAAATTTTCTGGACCGTAACCCTTTTGATCTGCAGAAATAGATGCTCCTTCTGTAATGGTTAAATTAACAGCATTTATTTTTACTCCCTTGAAAGCATTAGTGGATTCCTGGTCTCCTTCTAGAGTTAAAATTGCGTTATTGGTTATCACTAAATTTTCATAATTATATTCGCCGGGAGCTAGAGTGGTATTCTCATCAATCGTAAAAGTATCCAATTGAACAGGATCTTCTGGAACAGGTTCCTCGGGGTCTGATTCTTCTGGATCTGGCTCCTCTGGGTCTGGTTCCGCTGGATCGGGTTCCTCCGGGTCCGGATTTGACACGACGGGGTCTTCTTCAGGGTCTTCTGTTTCTGGTTCCGGCTCTGGTTCCACTGGCTCCGGTTCTTCTACTTCTACTTCTGGTTCTGAAGTTGACGACCCTCCTCCGCCACCACCGCCACTACTACGACGACGAGGCTTTTCACCAGAATCAGCTATTTCTTTGGTCTTCTCTTCTGTTGGCGCGTCTTCATCTAGATTTTCATCCGAAACTGGCATTGGCACTGGTTTTATATTTTTAGGAACTTGTTCCTTAGGAATTTGTTCTTGTGGAGGAGCTACGTCATCCGATTCAGTATCATCCGCTGAATTATTTTCATCTGTCGGCGGTAAATCTATGGCCAAGTCACCGCCCTCCGGCAAACTTTCTATGACATTGCCCATCAAAGCATTCCCTATCGCCATGCCCACGTTGTATGCGCCGACTATTATATCTCTTGCTAAAATTGCCGTCGGGTCTGCCACTGCTAACATTATTTTTAGTATTTTATGTCCCAAAGTAAGTTCTGGTGGAGAAATACAAGGTCCACTCTCTTCTTGTTCGTCATTTTCTTTGAGGTTGTTGAGCGCGGATTTAATATCTCTGACGATTCTGTCTCCTTCATATTTCAGGTAAACATTTGAAAAGCTGTGCCCGTTGCCATCAATATCTTGTGAAACTGGTATGTGAACATTCGGCGATAAAATTTTTATAAAACGAGCTACGCTGGTTGCGATGACGCTATCTGTGTCGGAAGTTAAATATTTTCCTCCGCCCGCAACCCTATTCGCGGGGGTAGCCACACCATACACGCCGATTGATTCTTCTGGCACTCCGCCCTGCTGTGAAGCCGTCTTATCGTAAAAGTTATTAGCATAAAAGTTCCCTTGAGAGTGCGCAACCAATAGAAGCTTTTGCGTTTCTACATTCTCGCTTGCGTCATTCAACATTTCCGTTAGGTCGTAATCAGACTTTTGTTCAAAAATTCCTTGGGCCACAGCGTCCACAAAATCCCCCACACCAGCAAGATGGGTAGGGTTGTAGAGATAATCTATGTTTATCTTTCGCTTTTTGTGTGGTTCACGAAGTTTAAATTTTAAAGCATCTTTATTATATATAGCACCATCCAAATCAGTAAATATCCCATTAATAGTTAAAATAGTATAACCATTTGGAGAACACGATTCACTTGCAGAAACTTTTGAAAAAAAAGAACAAAACAAAACCATAACAAGAATAATATATATTCTGTACTTCATATAAAAAAAATTATTAAGCTTTTAATTTGTTAATTTTGAAATATCTATATCACACTCACTATCTAAATCTGAATAACTTCTAACTTTTTCTAAAAAGATATTTCTTGCATTTTTTCTTTCTTCAGTATTAAATTCCTTATCTTTTATAGACTTGATTAATGATTCGAGTTTTTCAAAAGACTCTTGAGCTTCTTCATTTGAGAAAATATTACCCACACATTGAAACCCCCTACTTTGTTCTCGTACCACCTCCGTCGCTATTGTCGTATTTATAAACGGCTGTACTACCTCCATCTGCAAAGCCAGCGCATACTGCAAAAGCACCGCCCTGGTTTTAGCAGAATTTGGATATTCTTTGAAAACAGCTAGTTCTACATCGTCGCGGATGCCGTTTTCGTTAGCATCTATGCCTTCTATTGTCTTATCGGCTTCTATCCCCGGGTCTGGTGGTAAGTTATCTCCCATCACATCGCTCATAGAGAGCTTCGTCGCGTGGATTTTCGCCACTTGCGCTTCTGTTTTATCTAAATTAAAAAAGTGAAATACCCGGACGACTACCAAGAAAATCAAAAGAACCCATTTAAAATATTTAAAAAACTTTCCGGAGAACATCATTTTTATTTTTTCCATTTGTAAATTATATAATTAAAATAAATTAATCCAAAAATAAAAAGTGCATAACCTTACAGGTATCGGATACCTGGGAAAATAGTTTCCCCTCTTTGCTCTCTAATGATAGGAATTATCTTTAAACATTCATTCTCAAAATTTTTATTACCCCCGTAAAAATCCAATAAATTATTAGCTTCATTTTTTGAAACTAAGTTAAAATTCATTTTTTCATATTCTTTATCGCTAGCCATAATTAAACTATTTTTCTCCTTTGGAATATCGTGAATTAAATAATTTACATTCACATATGGAAATATCTTCAAAAAATATTGATCATTATCAATTAAATGCGATTTAAATTTGCCTTGAAATAAAGCTCCGCTTCTGTTGTAGACCTTATTAAAGTATCGCGCGTACCCGCCCGACAATCTTCTTAAAAATTCTGATATACCGCCGTCCACCTTTTGTCTTAAAATGAAATGAAAGTGATTTGGATTAAAACAATAGCATATAATAGAAACCAGCGGGCCTTCCCCTTTTTCTCTTCTTCTACAATGCCCACAATATAATTTATCTCTCAACGTGTCCCTCAGATTGCCTACAGGTAAAATAGTATTAAATTCTTTTACACTTTGAATAAAACGATTGAGATCTTTTTTGCTCATAAAAATATCTCTTTTATCAACACCTCTGTTATATATATGATAGTACTCATCACTCACAAATGGATTTTTTCTCATAAAAATAAAAAAAATTACTTACAGGTATCGGATACCTGTAACTTTGAATTATATTTTTTTAAAAACAGTTATATTATCTCATACGTATAGGAAAAAATAAATTTTTTATTCCTGTGGAAAACCTTCCAGGTATCGGATACCTGGAAGGAATATTAGTAGCCGTATTGGAGGAAGAGGACGATGATTAGAATGAGGACTAAGATAGCGAGGAGGGCGTAGGCCCAATCAATTTCGTAACCGCGCTTGTGCATAAACTTTTTCAGCATTTCATAACCCTCGGTTATTATAATAACCGGCAGGAGGTATATCATATACCAAATTTTAGTAATGAATTCAAACATACTTCTATTATTCCATAGCAAGATTCAATCCGACTTTTTCTGCAATTTGCTTTATCCAGCGTTCGTGACGAGTTAATTGAGTAGAAATAGCTGCATATTCTAAACGCAAATCAGAAATCACTTTTGCTAAGTTATCCACAGCAACCATCATCCCTTGTATTGATTCTCGTAGGCCTTCTACATCTTTTTTAACATCTTCAATATCAGATTTTAATACAAGAAAGTTGGACTCCAAATCCTGTCTGACCTCTTGTATGTCAGCTTTAAATTCTTTTCTGATTTCTTGCATATCAGCTTTAGTGGCAAGGATAGAGCTTAATTTTTGAATATCTTTATCATCCAACATACAGCAATTATACCAAGTGTCATCTTTTATGCAACTTAATAAAATAATCAATTAACATAACCAAAAAACCCGCATAATGCGGGTTTTTTGGTTAATTATTCCCCTCTTGAGGGGTAGCCAAAGGCCGGGGTGGAAAAACTCATCCACCTCCCCCTAAAGGGTACTCCTCAAAGAGGAGAATTTTATTGAGTTTCTGCCTTAGCTCGGGACATTGCGCCTAGAAAGCCGTCTGCTGTGAGCCCTACAGATACTTGCCAAGCTTTCGCGGCAAGCATAGTCTTCGGTCCACAGTTTCCATCAGCTACCAAGCCTGCGCTTGCCTTGTCATTCAAGAACATTTGCCAAGCCTTGCAAGCTTCACTCTTGGTTCCCTCTTTCACCAAGAGCGTTCCGAAAGCATAACCTTGCGCGTTTGGAGTCGCCGGAGTAGCGGGAGTGACTCCTGGGACAGCAGGTGTCGCCGGAGTAGCGCCACAACGAACGGCGGCTATACCGTTTATCTTTGCTTTAGTCATCGGTCCGATGAGGCCATCAACTACCAAGCCATTCGTGTTCTGCCATTGCATCATCACGGCAATAGTCTTCGGGCCTAGCGCTCCATCAACTACCAAGCCTAGGTTCATCGTCGCATTCAAGAATTTTTGCAATTCCATAACCGCTTCACCTCTACTGCCATTTTTCAAAGTTCCCAATCCGAGATTGTAAGAACATACTTGTCCAGCACCGATTGCTGGAGGAGTAACTACTACCGGAGGAGTTACCGGCTTTGGTTTTGAGGAACCCCCACTGCTTCCGCTAGTACTACTACTAGCAACAACACATTGAGCATCCCCAGGAGTTATGGTGATAGTTTCTGCGTTACCATTAATGACAACAGTTGATACTCCATTTAAACAAGTATTTGTAACCTCCGAACTAGTGTTGCCTGTAACCGTCAGAGCCCTAACATCGGAAGTTACTGAAAAACTGTTCCCATTAGCAACTACAACCACAATACTTCCCGTATTAACGACCAAACTGGTAGCTTCTGAACCAGACAAGATTGTTAAATCAATATCTGGAGATGATAAGTCAATAGTTTGACTCACGCTCCAGTTGAGCGCAGCAGCGCTTGCAAAACCTACTACGCCAAAAAACGCAAACATTATTATCGCAAACAATTTTAATTTATTTTTCATAATTCTTCTACATTAAGTATGGAAACTATTAATACCTATATTATAGACTCAACCACAACAAAAAACCACCCGTTAGGGTGGTTTTTTGGATTTTAGCCTAAGTATTTATTGCGCTAGGGCTTTTGCGCGAGACACTGGTCCGAGAAGACCGTCTGCCGTCAAACCCTTGGATACTTGCCATGCTTTTGCAGCAGCGATGGAAAGTTTTCCACACCATCCGTCTGTGACGAGGCCTGCATTTGCCTTGTCATTCAAGAACATCTGCCAAGCCTTGCAAGCTTCGCCCTTGGTTCCCAATTTAACTGTATATTGTCCAAATGCATAAGCATTTCCATTTGGTGTGTTTGAAGAAGTAAATTTTGTACACTTCTTTCCTGTTACAGTGTGATATGCACTTCCCGTAGGACATGTGACCTCCGTCGTAGCAGAAGTTGTTTCTTCTTCATCCTCGTCATCACTCGAAGAAGATGAGCTTGAAGATGAGGAAGAGGAACTTGAAGACGGGTCTGTTGTTACTGTTACTGTACTGGTGCCACTATGAGCAACATCAATACTTCCTGTTGCCCCCACTAAGAAGTAGGTATTATTTGTATGCGCAGCTGGGAGAGTGGAACCAGTTGAACCCCAGGTACCTGAGGTCTTTGTAGAACCTGCAAGTTTTAGTTTGTTTGCAGTGTTGGCATTTCCTACTAAAGTAGCTGTAGCTGTGCCGGTTGGAGCAATAGACAAAGTTTGACCAATGATCGTAGCAGCGGTGAGAGTTTTTGTGCCGCTTCCGGAAAGTGTCAAGTTGCTGTAAGTGCTGGTAGTTCCATCCCGCACTGTTTGTGCTCCAGCCAAGTTATACACCACCGTATTTCCAGCTGCTGTAGCGGTAAACACAGTAATATCTACAACATCATCACCAATAGTCAAAGTACCAGTCGCCCCATTTATTATTCCTCCAGTACCTGTCAAAGACGCGGTGGCTGTAATTGCGCCGTTGTTGGTAAGAGTAATTCCAGCTCCAGTGACGGTCAAAGCTGTAGCTACTGTCAGTGTGCTACTAGCATCAACAGAATGGTTTCCAGTAACAATTGTAACGCTAGGGATTATAGTTGCTGTAGTACCACCGATGGTCTTGGTGGTAGCTCCATTGAATGTGTGAAGCCCTGTGCTTGCAGTAAAGGTCGTAGCATTGTTTGTCCAATCACCACCAATGGTATAAGTACCAGCACCTATTGATCCATCCCATACAGCGCCACTATTTAAAGTAACGTTGCCGGTGAAAGTTTTTACGCCTGTACTGAAAGTTATCGTTCCGGTAATAGAAGATGCACCAGTTACTGTGAATGTTTGTGTATTAGTAGCGATAGTTCCCGCAGTTAAGGTAAGAGTACCTCCGAAAGTCGTAGCACCGAGCAAAGTTGCCGTACCAGCTCCAGATTTAGTCACATTGTTATATGTGGTGTAAGCGCCGATATTTTGTGCATCAGCTGAATTGAAAGTGATTCTTCCTCCAGTACCATCTAAAGTTGCACCAGAAGGAAAATGACCACCGAAATTCATATCACTGTCTCCAGTAGAAGTAAACTGAACTTGTGCGGCATCAGTCCAAGTACCGCTCACATCTCCGGTAACGGTAATTGTTCCTGTGCTAACACTAAGAACCATATTACCAGCCGCAGCTCCGTCGCTAATAACAAGAGTATCGGTGGAAAATGTTCCAGTACCTACTGCGATACTTGAACCTGCTGCGCCTGTAGTAGCAGTGTATGTAGTAGCTCCAGAAACAGTGAGGGTGTTGCCGGTTAACGCAAGACTGTTTGCCGCAGCCACAGCATCATTAAATGTAAGAGCAGTTATAGTAGAACTTCCGCTCATGGTAACCACGGACCCAGTAGGAATAACTACGCTATCAGCCGCTTGTGGAAGAATTCCTCCGCAACCAGACCAATTGCCAATAGTATGCCAATCGCCATCTCCTACGAATGTACATGTGTTAGCATATGCACTGTCAGGCGAAGAGCCGAGAACCACGACCGCTAAAACAAGAACAGAGAAAAAAGAAACTAAACGAAACATTTTTTTATTTAACATATAATTTATATTACTAATAATTGCTAATAATAATCTACAACAAAAAGACTTGAGTTGATATAATCAACATTACAATTATACAATTAAATACAAGCAATAACACTATTACACACTGTGGATAACTTATTTTTATAAATAAAATACAAAAAACCCCGGACTCTCGTAAGAGTCGGGGGTTTGTTTGTAATACTTTTTAAGGTGTATTAACCAGAGCTGTCTAAACTACTAGCTAGTTATAAACTTATAACCAGTCTGGAAGTCTTCAACAGGAGTCAATGATTGAATCAACTCGTCAACACCGTCAGCCAAGGCTGCAGCTAGATAAGTCTGTACCCCTTCCACATGCACGCGCATTGAGGTGGCTAGGTTTTCTGGTACAGTAAGAATCACTTGAAGCGTACAGGTTACTGCATCACCCTCGTCTAGACGATAAGCGGTAGTAGCTTCAATATCCGCACTACATGTGAATGTTGAAGAGCTAGTACCAGCCATCAAGTCTGTAGAAGGAGCTGCTGTATCTTGGAAGGCATATGAGAATGCCTGGCTGGCAGAGATAGAAGCAACGGCTGCTTCTTTGTCAGCTGAAAGTCCCAAGTAGCGAGTGTCACCAAACGCAGTTACAGTCAACGGAATGTTGTATGTAACTTGAGTAGTATCAGCGCCATCAGTAACTGTCTCGTAAGTAACTGTACCCATGTCTACTATCACACCAGAACTGAAGAATGTCTGAATTTCACCGATAGCGGAACCGGTAAGGTCGGCAGCGCCGACTGCATCACCGTTCGCATCTTCTACATCAGTGTCAGCATCTTCTAGGTCTGCTGTAGGGAAGCTTACTACGAAAGTATCACCTTGTTCAAAGGTATCATCACCAGCTTCGGCAGCAATAGCTCGAATCTTTGCAACAACCTTGAAGTTTACCGTGTCTCCCTCATCAATCAACAAGTCAAGATTGGTGAAATGAAGATCACCAGTAAGGTCGTCAACGGCGTCAGCATAGGCAGAAATTGAGTCAACCTCATCGCCTTCCATTTCCAGAGAGAGAGAGGAAACCATATCAGCCCAAGTATCATCAACGCCTACGACAGTACCTGTCATTTCAATAGCGTCAACAGTCATGTCTGAACCTTCCGCTTTCAAAGTAAACTCAAGCATAGTTACATCAGTGGTAGCAGTAGTATCAACCTCAACGTTTGCAGCGTCAGGGTTGGCAGAAGCTGCAGTGAGTTTCAATTCAAGGTCACCTGAAGTTGCAAGGTCATCGAAATCGAAATCTCTTTCGAATGCACCTGCTTCGTCAGCGCTAGCCGCACTACCTGCTTCTGTTGTTGTAACTCCATCCGCATCCTCAAAGCGTACGCTTATAAGGTCAGCGCCCCAGACGTCAGTGTCAATATCACCTGAGTCAAGATTGCTTGATGCTGTAACAGCTACATAAAAGACTTCTGTCTCACCAGCATCGATAACCGCGCCGTCAAGAGCAATAGTTTTTGAGTAGTAATTGCTAGTTTCAGAAAAATCATCTGCATCAGCTTCACCAACTTTTTCACCGCCCATAAAGATAGACACTGAATCAGCATAATCTTCTAGTCGGCGTGAACTTGCTGTGTTTGAATTGAAAAATTCAACTTTTGCAGAAGTGATTTCTACGTCTGATTCATCATCAGCTTCAACCTCGAAACCAAGAACAGCTACATCTTCATCACCAGCTACAACTTCCTCGTTAGAGTAAGTTGACTTGGCAGTAAGAGTGATTGATCCTGCTCCACCCTCTAATGAACCATCAGAAGATGAACCAGTTGAACTATCGCATTTTGTTCCTGTCAGAGGAGAGTATCCTGCTGTTGAAGAACATCCTGCTGGAAGTCCTGCTGAAGTACCAGTATTACATGCTACTCCAGTTGTTGCACTGAATCCGGAAGCTGAAGTACATCCTGCTGGAAAGTTTCCTGTAGGTGCACCCATCAAAGCTGCACGAGACATAGCGCCGACAACTCCGTCAGCAACTAGACCATGACCTGCTTGCCAAGCCATAACAGCAGCCTTGGTCATAGGACCAAATTTGCCATCAGCTGTAGCACCGATTATTGTCTGTAGGCAAGAAACTTCTGCGCCTACTGAACCTGCTCTTAAAGTAGTTGTGATTGTACAATCAGCTGAAGCTGAGTTCACAGACACTGCTGCGAATCCAACAACCATTATTGCTACAACCATAACTCCTAGAAGAAATTTTGATTTTAATAATTTACTCATAAATTTTTTCTAATTTCTACGCCATTAATAAGTTTCGACAAAACTAAAGGCGTATTTTTTCTTATCGTTATTCCCCTTCCGCTTCTAACTAATAAATTTTAATAATGTAGCGGATTACGAAATAACGAACAGAGATAAACTACATTGAAAACATAGCTATTAAGTTTTCAATGATCCTTCCTTATTTTCACTCCTTTCGCTAAAGATTTTTTCGACGAAATCTGAAGAGAAGATGAAGAGAAAATAAATACAATTTGTGAATGCAGAATACACTTTCGTGCACTCCATAATCACATTCATATTATAATACAGCTCCTAAATAGAGCAATGTATTATGTGGATAACTAGCTTTTTACACCAATATCCATAGACACATCTTATCATAATTTAATGCAAAATGCAAAGAAGATAAAACCCCTCCAACCTCCCCTTATCAGGGGAGGCGAATGGTTTCCCCCTGACAAGGGGGAATAAGGGGGGTTAATCTATTTAATGAAATATCTGCTCCAACGCTTGGAACCCTCCTTCTTAAGAACACCATCAGAGACCATAGATACGAGCTCTCTTTGGAGTGTCTTTTCGCTATGAGAGTCCAGGGACCCCACCTGACCAGGCAAGGTGTGCACTTTGTCCTTTATGTCCTTTATAGTGGCGTTCCCGCCTAGAATCTTTATTATATTTAATATATCTTCGCGTCTTTGTTTCTTTAACAAATCAAAATTGTGCGCTCCGGATATCCCCTTGATGGCCTTCATAAGCGTCCCCGCCTTTTGGACACCTAGACTAGAATGATGTCCTTTAGAAACTCCTCTCCTCCTTGTGGAGGAGGAGTGCCCGAAGGGCGAGGTGGTGATTAAAGAATTACCACCCCCTGCCCCCTCCTCATTAAGGAGGGGAGGAATCCCATCTTCAAACAACTCCGCTATATCAATTTTTTTATTTAAAATTTCAACCTTTGGGATAGAGTCTGTAATGCTTTGTTTTAATTTAAAAAATTCCTTCCTCAGAATATCACAATTCATTCCAGAGACTATATTCATAGTGCCTGCGATGTCCAGAAAGGACACGATGTCCCCTACTTTTCCAAGTATAACGGACGCCATATGTCCAGCCCTACTTTCTTCTAAAGAGCGCATGTCCGATATGATTTCTGTGCCCAATGTCCTTAATTTATTTCTAAGAGGCTCGTCTTTATCAATAATGTCCGTGACCATATAGAGAGCGGTAATGAGCTTGTCGGTCTTGGGATAAAGCCCACCCCCTCCTGGCTCCTCCCCCTTAATAAGGGGGAGGTTGGGTAGGGGTGAGTTTGTGTCCTTTTGGAGGTTCTTGAGATTTTTTTCTTCTCCCAACATTTGTCCATTATATATAAGACACTAGAAAATGCAAGAGCATTTTCTCAGGCCCTAGGCTTTAGGCACTAGGCTCTAGCAAAATACAATACAAAAAAAATAAAAAGCTAAAGCCTAATGCCTAGCGCCTAGTGCCTAGCGCGTGGTAAAATAGTTTTATATGGCAAAAAATGGAAATGGAAGGAAGGGTGATAAATACGAAAAAAAATTTACGAGTGGATTAAAAACGCAAACTAAACACGGAATCATCGCAGTTGTATTTTTTGTTCTAGCAGTATTCTTCCTGATGACCTACTTTGATATCGCTGGAGTGGCGGGTCTTTTTATTTTTGAAAAACTGGAATACTTGCTCGGCGTCGGATATATCCTATTACCTACTCTCCTCGTCTTGCTCGGAAGTTCATTTATAAAATCAGAAGTGCCAGACATCGGATGGACTCGCGTCATCTCCGGTATTTTGTTTCTGCTCTCGGGTTTGGGGATGATAGACATCGCTTCGGGGAACCATTCCGGCGGATTTTTCGGAGAAATTTTATCTACACCATTCGTCTCTCTGTTTGATGTATATGCCAGTCTCGTTTTCCTCGGAGCAATTTTAATAATTTCAGTTCTGATAATGTTTGACGCCAAGCTTTCCTTCGGTTCGCTTTTCACGAGAATCAAGGCATTGTTTACGAAGAAAGAAAAAGAGTTCACCTCTGATTTAAATGAAGATGAAATGGAAGAAGTGGAAAAAGTTTCTACTCCCCTCCTCAATGAGGAGGGGGATGGGGGTGGTAATTCTAAAAAGAACCACCCCGCTCTAAAGAGCACCCCTCCTCAACAAGGAGGGGAAGAAGAATTTGAACTCCCCAAGCTAAAAGCAAAAAGCTACAAGCTAAATACTAATTACGTTCCTCCCCCGCTTGATTTGCTTGAAGAAGATAAAGGTAAACCGAACACCGGCGACATCAAGGCTAACGCGAATATCATAAAGCGTACTCTCGCGAACTTCGGCATTGAAGTGGAAATGGATGAGATAACTATCGGACCGACAGTCACCCGCTACGCGCTTAAGCCAGCCGAAGGAGTGAAGCTCTCCCGCATCGTGGGACTACAGAACGACCTCGCACTCTCCCTCGCGGCGCATCCTATCCGCATAGAAGCTCCCATCCCAGGCAAGTCTCTCGTCGGTATTGAAATTCCGAATAAATCCAAATCAATAGTCGGGCTCGCCACTCTCCTCTCCGATGATAAGTTCCAGAATTCTCCGAAGCCACTCACCATCGCGCTCGGACGCAATATTTCCGGCAAAGCGGTCTTCGGTAATTTGGCGAAGATGCCACACGCGCTCGTGGCCGGCACGACTGGCTCAGGAAAATCGGTAACCATTCATTCTATGATTACTTCCCTTCTATATAGGAATGGCCCGGAAGATTTGAAGCTCATATTGATAGACCCGAAACGCGTGGAATTAACTCTTTATAAAAACATCCCTCACCTGCTCACGCCCGTAATTACTGAAGCAAAAAAGACTATTCTAGCCTTAAAATGGGCAGCCAAAGAGATGGACCGCCGTTACGATATATTAGAGGCGGAATCCGTACGAGACATAGAGTCTTATCATAGTAATGTTTGGGGCAAAAATAAGCAAAAGACCCCCTCCAGCTCCCCCTTGGCAGGGGGAGAGAATGAGGATACCTCCCCTGATAAGGGGAGGTCAGGTGGGGTTGACCGCCTGCCTTATATTGTCATCATCATAGACGAACTGGCGGATATTATGAGCACTTACCCGAGAGAATTGGAAGCGGCCATCGTGCGTCTGGCACAGATGTCACGAGCAGTGGGCATACACTTGATACTCTCCACACAACGCCCAGAGGTGAATGTCATCACGGGACTCATCAAGGCGAACATCCCCGCCCGTATCGCGCTGAAAGTTTCTTCTCAGATAGACTCCCGCACGATATTGGATACAGGCGGAGCGGAAAAGCTCTTGGGCGCCGGTGATATGCTCTACTCTTCGGGTGAAGCTCAGCCAGAACGTCTGCAGAGTGCTTTCATCTCCGAAGTAGAGGTGAAAAAAGTAGTGAAATATTTGGCGGATGCCTATGCGGACGAGGTGACAGAAGAGATAACCCTAACCGCGGGCTCTATCTCTGCCGATAAAAGCATTTTTGAGGCTTCGCTTGATGACGATGATATGGATGACGATGATGAAATGTATGAAGAGGCCCGAGCCTGCGTGATGGAGGCGGGAAAAGCTTCCACTTCTTATTTGCAAAGAAAATTGAAATTGGGATATGCGCGCGCGGCTAGACGGATGGATAAACTGGAAGAACGCGGAGTGATTGGTCCAGGAGACGGCGCAAAGCCGAGAGAGGTGTTGGAAAAAGTAGAAAGAACAGAAGATGGGGAAAATGTGATCTAAGTTCCGGTCATTGTTTTTACTCAGGTCCTCGGAAAAAATCCCCAGACCATTCGTAAAAGCAATGACCGGAACTAAAAACAATGAATCAAGACATTAAAAAAATAATCAAAATAGCGGGTTTTTCTGTTTTTTTTATTTTAATTATTATTTACGCCATTTTTATTTCTAAAGATTTAATTTTTGGGATAAAGATTACGGAAGTGAACTTGTCGGACGGAGCAGTCTTCACGGATAACATAGTAAAACTGACGGGAAACGCGAGAAATGCCATAAAATTAACCTTAAATGGACGGGAAATTTCAATAGACCAAGAAGGAAATTTCAACGAGACAATAGCCCTCCTGCCAGGGTATAATATAGTCACCATCAAAGCCCAAGATAAATTCGGCTACATGGACGAAAAAAATTTCCGCCTCATCGGCGGATCAGCCGAAGAGGCTGAATTATAAGTAATCTTTAAAAACAATGAATAAAACAAAAAAAGAGAAAAAGGAAGAAAAAACCATGAACGGATCAGTGCTTAGCGATACCCTGAAGGCCATTCAGACAAAATTCGGAGAAGGTTCCATAATGAAATTAGGTGACACCCCGAAGGTCAACATCAACACCATCCCGACCGGCTCTATCGGCTTGGATATGGCGCTCGGTGTAGGCGGAATTCCTCGCGGAAGAATTATTGAAATATTCGGTCCGGAATCTTCCGGTAAGACTACCCTATCGCTCCACATCGTGGCGGAAGCGCAAAAGTTGGGCGGAGTATGCGCCTACATAGACGCGGAGCACGCAATGGACCCGGAATACACAAAGAAACTCGGAGTAAATATAAATGATTTGCTCATCTCTCAGCCAGACAACGGCGAACAGGCGCTAGAAATAGTGGAAAGTCTCGTGCGCACGGGGAAAATTGACGTAGTGGTGGTGGATTCTGTCGCCGCTCTCACCCCGAAAGACGAGATAGAAGGAGATATGGGAGCTTATCATGTGGGCAAACAGGCCCGATTGATGTCGCAAGCGCTCCGCAAACTGACCGCCATCGTCGCCAGGTCTAAAACTTGTGTCATTTTCATCAACCAAATCCGTATGCAGATAGGAGTGATGTTCGGCAACCCAGAAACGACTCCGGGAGGCAAGGCTCTCAAGTTCTATACTTCAGTACGCCTTGATATCCGTAAAATTGCTCAAATTAAAAAGGGAGAAGAAATCGTGGGCTCACGCACTCGTGTGAAGGTGGTAAAAAACAAAGTCGCGGCTCCATTTAAGCAGACGGAATTTGATATCATTTACAACGAAGGCATCTCTAAAGAGGGCGAGATAATGGCCCTCGGAGAAAAATTTAAAATTATAGAAAAAAGCGGAAATTCGTACTTCTATACTCCCAGTGGAGAAAAAGAACCCGCCTCCGCCAAAGGCTCCGGCGAGGCAAGGGAAAAAGTAAAATTGGGCGTGGGTTATGACTCTACTCGCACTTTCCTAAAAGAAAACGAAAAAATCTCCAAGGAAATCTTGAAGGAAATTAAAAAGAAGTTTGCCGAGGAAGCCTAAACTCGCTCGACGTAGTCGCCGGTCTCGGTATTTACACGAATCACATCTCCTTCACTTACGAACATTGGAGCGTTTAAAGTAGTGCCGTTTTCAAGCGTGATTATTTTATTTCCGCCTTTAGAGGTGTCCCCTCTCACCGCCGGAGGAGCTTCTTTGACTTTGAACTCCATCTTGATAGGCAGAGAAACCTTTATCACCACCTCCTCGTCGTCATTGTCCCACACCAAAGTGGTGACATTTTCATTTTGTTTTAAAAATTTAGCCGCGTTCCCGATAAGCGCTTCATCTAGTTTGAATCTCTTACTCTTGTCTTCTGGATCGCAGAACCAATACTCTCCCCCGCCTGCATCGCTATGCGAAGCATTGCGGGCAGGTTTGTTGTGATACAAGAAAGTGGTATCGCGTTTTACGATATCCGCTTCATCGGCTGAGTCAGCTACGTGATAAGTGGCAGGGAAAACTTTCCCGGAAATCAGACTTCGCAATTTTACCTGATTTTGAGGTTTCCTTTGCTGAGTGCGGGCAACGTGAGACTCCACCACCTCGCAAGGCTCATCATCATGAATGATTATTTTTTTCTCGCGAATTTCGTTGTATTGAAGTTGTGACATAAAAAATATGCAGACCATACTCCCGGGATATGGGAATTCCCATATCCCGGGAGTATGGGTGTGGATAACTACTTTACTTAACTACGAAAGGAAGCAGGCCCATAAACCTCGCATGCTTGATGGCGGAAGTGAGAGCGCGCTGATTCTTGGAAGTGACGCCGGACCTCTTGTGGCTTACAATCTTGCCGTTTGGATTTAAAAATTTCTTTAAGATTTCAATATCCTTGTAGTCTATGTATTTTATGTTGTTGGCTGAAAAATAATCTTGTTTCATAATTTTTTATTGATTAAAATGGTATGTCCTCTGAATTAATGTCTTCTTCCGGGTATTCTATAGCGTCAACTTCTCCCTCACTGACAGGGGCTTTGGAGCCTACGCTGTTTGTGCCTCCATTTCCTCCGGTATTTCCTCCTTTGGGACCAAACTGAGTGCGGTCAGCGACGACTTCGGTACGGTATTTCTTTTCTCCACTGGTTTTATCATCCCAACTCCTGGTTTGCATTCTGCCCTCAACTAAGATGGAGCTTCCTTTCTTCATATATTGCGCCACCGTCTCAGCTTGGCGTCCGAAAACCACGACATTGTGATAATCAGTAGCTTCTTGGCGAGCGCCACTCTTGTCTTTCCAGACACGATTGGTAGCCAAAGAAAAGGTGCAGACTTTTATACCCGAAGGAAGAGAGCGAAGTTCCGGATCGCGAGTAAGATTTCCTATTAAAATTGCTTTGTTTAAATACATGATTCGTAATTTAAAATTTATAATTTGTAATTATCTTACACCGCAATCATCGCGTCTATTTCTTTATCAATCTCTTCTTTGTTTATAGGAACAGCTTCTTCTCCTTCTACGGTTTTATGTGTATTGGGCACTCTCTTATGTCCTGCATCCCTTCCCACGAACCTTTTGGCCGCGATGGTGTTTTCTTTTACTGTCTTTAATATCAAAAATCTTACAAAGTTAGGGTCAAGGTCAAGCTTCTTCTTTAATTCCAAGACCTTATCTGAATCCATAACGAATTTGGTCCAGCCGAAATATGCAGTGTTAAATTTGTTGCGGACATTGGAGATGACTTTGACCATAGAGTAAGCAAGTGGAATAATTTTCGGCATTTCGTCGGAAATAATTTCTCCCTTGAAAGAAGATACGAGTTCTTTGACGTTGCCGTACATAACCGGTAAATTTTCTTCGGTAATTGAAGGCACTAAAAGATATCCGAGTTCGTATACCCTCTCGTTTACTCCCGTGTCCGCATCGTTTGATGCGATTTCGTCTTTAATTTCGTTATCCTGCATAGGTTTCATAGTAGCAAAAACTTTTTAAAAAAGCAATTCACCTCACCCCAGCCCTCTCCTTAATAAGGAGAGGGGGCCTAGATTCCGAAAAGTCGTTTGGCATTCGCCACAATAGCCTTCGCCACCTCCTCCTCGGGAAGTTTCTTGATTTCGGCGATTCTTTTAACTATTTCTGCCACATAAACAGGTTCGTTGCGTTTGCCTCTATACGGCACAGGCGCCATATATGGAGAATCCGTGTCTGTTAGTATCATATCAAGTGGAAGATCTTTAATTATCCCCTCGTAGTCGCAACTTCTGCCACTTTTCTTGGGAGGATAGGTAATGGCGCCGGTAAAAGAAATCATAAACCCAAAGGCTATAAAATTTTTCGCATCTTCCAGGTCGCCCTCAAAAAAATGAACCACTCCTTTGACTTTCGCGTGTTGTTTCAAAATTTCCAAAATGTCGGCGTATGCATTTTTATTTTTTTCTCCTGCCTCGCCCACAGGCGGGTCATAATTATTCCTCACGTGAATCATTAATGGTCTTTCTGTCTCGTTTGCCAATTCCACCTGCGCGATAAAATTTTCTTTTTGTTTTTTTATAGACTCTTCATCCATATGATAATAATCCAGTCCACATTCCCCTATCGCCACCACCTTAGGGTCTTTCAAAAGCTCCCTATAAGCTTCTTTGTCAAAAGTTTCTCCACGAGAAGTAAATTCTTTTCCTCCTTCTCCTAATTCTTTTTCGTCATGAAATGAGGCTCCGGTGTGGATAGGATGAAGTCCGACAATAGCGTACACGCCTTCTTTGTATTTATTTGCCAACTCAACTGCCCTCCTCGAAGTATCTATCTGTGTACCCACATTCATAAACCAAGTGTCGTTGTCTAGAGCACGCTTAATAACCTCGTCTCTGTCGGCGTCAAAAGCGGTAAAATTCACGTGGCTATGGATGTCTATGTATTTGGGGATCATGGATTAATTCAATTAAGAACCTCACCCTGCCCTCTCCTTATTAAGGAGAGGGTGAATTTAATTCATTGATAATTTTCTTTAATACACTATCTATATTAACATTTACTTCATTATTCCAAAAACGAATTACTTTTATACCAAATACAGATAAATAATCGGATCTTTCAATGTCATATTCTTTATTTTCAATATGCTGTGAACCATCAATCTCAATCGCCAACTTTTTTAACGGACAATAAAAATCCAAAACATACGGACCCACGGAATACTGTCTTTTTATTTTTAAACCTAACTGATTATTTCTTAATTTACCCCAAAGAATTTCTTCTTCCTTGGTTTGAGATCGCCTTAATAAAACACGCTTGGTTAAATTTTTTGTCTTATTATAGAAAACCGTCATATGATGAATAAGCTCTACTGACTTTTAGTTGCAACCTCTAAAATATATCCATCTGGGTCTTTAAAATCTACAGTATAAGCGGTTTTGTTTTTGTAAATATAATCAACTGGACCCCTAATAATATTTCCATTATTACTTATCAAGAATTCCGCCACTTTATCTACGACACTCCTAGATTCAGCAAGAAAACAAATATGACGTGGTCCTGCACTTTTGATAAACCCAAAAGGTTGTTCTATAAAATAAATTTTTGTTTCTCCATTACTAAACCCATTTTCATTTATCTTTTGCCAATCAATGACTTGAAATAGGTTTTCATAAAAATTTAAAGAAACAGCAAGCTTCGAAACCCAGAATTCTATATGTTTTATTGTTGTCATGTAATTTATTCCCCTCTCCTTAATAAGGAGAGGGGTTGGGGGTGAGGTTCTCAATCTTTTCTTAAAAACAAAGGTTTCTCGGGTTTTTTGTTGGCTTTAATTAACTCTTGGATTGTTTGAGAAGTTTCAGGCAATATTAGTTCTAACATCTTTACTATTTTATACAAACGAATAACCATATCGGAAATTAATTCTTTCCCTTTTTTCTCATCTATTTTTACAACTTTAAACGGTTCTGTTTCTTGGATAGATTTATCCAGTTCGCCAATTTTATCCCAGACAAAGTCCGTCGCTTGTTTGATGTCAAATTTTTCAAAAAAACTAAAATATTCTGTGAAATCTGTCTCCTCTCCAATCTCTGGACACTTTTCTAAATATTTTTCTGATAATGTAAGTATTCGTGAAGTTAAATTCCCCAACCCATTTGCCAATCCAGAATTATAAGCATCTTTAAAGCGTTCCATTGTGAAGGGACTATCTTCAAAGGAAGAAACTTCTCGCAAAAGGAAATAGCGGAGCGCGTCGGTGCCGTATTCCGCGACCAATCCCGTCGGATCTGCGACATTGCCCAAAGTTTTAGACATTTTTACTCCTCCATCCGCTGTAATAAATCCATTCACTACTATTTGATGTGTATTTTTTACACCGGCAGCCATCAGCATCGCTTGCCACATTGCAGATTGAAAACGAGTATTATCTTTCCCACAATATTGCGTCGGGTTTCCATTCACCCAATATTTTTCAAACAAATCCTCCCCTCCTGCCTGAGGAGGGGTGCCCTTTAGGGCGGGGTGGTGGGAGTCTGGCCAACCTAGGGTAGAAATATAATTCGTAAGTGCATCAAACCACACATACATCACGTGCTCTTCATCCCCCGGCACCGGTATGCCCCAAGACATCTTTGATTTCAAGCGTGAAATAGAGAAATCTTGTAGCCCGCGAGAGACAAAAGCCTTCATTTCATTAAAGCGAAAATCGGGCACGACAAAATTCGGATTTTCTTCGTAAAATTTCAAAAGTTTTTCACCAAATTCACTATACTTGAAAAAGTAATTTTCTTCTTCAATAATTTCAAGCGGACGGCCAGGGTGCACGGGGCATTCATCATTTACGAGTTCGGAATCACTCTTCGTTTCTTCGCAACCGACACAATATTTCGCTTCATAATTTTTCTTATAGATATATCCATTGTCATTCACCCTCTTCCAGAATTCTTGCGCGGACTTTATGTGATGTTTATCTGTCGTGCGGACAAAATGCAAAATTTCTTCATCCATCCCGAAAATTTTCACTGATTCTTTGAATTTTAAAAAGTTCTCGTCTACGAATTCTTGTGGCTGTTTGCCCTGTGAGAGAGCTTTCTCGTAAATCTTCATTCCGTGCTCGTCCGTGCCAGTGTTAAAAAAAACATCAAAACCTTGCAGTTTTTTGTATCTGGCGATGACATCCGTCCGCACAAATTCCAGCGCATGCCCCATATGGAGGTCCGCGTTTACGTACGGAAGAGTCGTTGTAATGTAGAAACTAGTTTTTTTCATCGCTTGTTTTTAATAGAGTCTTGTCTTTCTCAATATCATTCAAAAATTCCATCAAAATCACAGACATCGGGATAGAGAGAATGGCTCCCCAAACTCCGCCCAATTCAAAGCCTATCACCACCGCCAAGATAATGACAATAGGCGAAAGACCCACTATCTTCTTGATAATAAGTGGAGCAAAAAGGAAAACTTCAAATTGGTGAACAATGATATAGGCTCCGGTAACCATTACGGCGCTTCCCAGTCCGTCGGAAATGTACGAGAAGAAAAAAGTCGGAACCAAAGCGACTAAAATACCGTAAGGCACCATCTCCATTATTCCCGCGATGATGGCAAGCAAGAGCGCGTACTGTATTCCGACAAGCGAGAGTATTAGATAGATCAAAATACCCACCACAACACCGAGAAGCATCTGCCCCTTTACCCAGAGGCCTATCTTGCGGCTTGAGCGCGCCCACAGGTCAACCACGTAATTTTCATAGGAAATAGGAATAATGATACGAAGGAAATTCTCTATCCCCTTTTCTTGGATTGAAAGATAAAAAGAAAGAACGATAATCAGGAAAAAGTTGAAGATGCTTCCGAAAGCCACAGAGATGGTGGTAAAGAATCCTCCAGACAAATTCAAAATGAAAGTCTTGGACACAGACAGAAGCGACGAGACAGAAAAGTCTCCTCCCAGACTGCTCACCACATCTTTCGCCCCGGAAAACGCTTCGTTTTTGAAAAAATTCAATATGGAAACATCGGGAGCATAAGAGGCTAAGAAAGTGGAGAAGTTATAAATTTCTGTTATTAAAAGCGGAGCAAAGAGATAAAACATTCCCGACAAAATGGACAACGACACGGCATACGTTATTACAATACCCAAGATTCTGCCAATTCCTATCTTTTGGAAATGGGGCACGGATGATTCCATAAAAGAAGCAATCACGATAGCGGTCAAAACCACTAAAACCAAATCTCGCAAGAACCAAAACAGGAACACAGAGATAAGAATCAGAACAGCTCGGACTATGCTGCCGGTAGACACTGAAACAGAAGTAATATTTCCTTTCTCAGACATAAAAATATAATAGCACAAAAACTAGAATTTAAGAATCTTCAAGAATGGAACCTTTTCCTTAAACGGCCCAATGAGCGCCAAATTCAGCTTTTTGTTTTGAAAGATTTCTCCGGCCAGATTTTGAATTTGTGCTGCTGTAACCTTACGTATTTCTAGAGCTTTTTCTTCCATATTGCGGGATTTCCGCTTCAGAAGCTCTTGTCCACCGTAGAAATTGGCGATGTCATCGCTTGATTCCAGGGAAAGCTTCATATTGCCTATTAGGCATTCTTTCACTTTATTTAATTCCTCTTCCCCCACCTTTTCATTTTTTAATTTTTTACATTCTTCCAAGACTGCCGAGAGAACTTCATTTATTCTTTTATTGTCCACCCCGGCGGAAATCTGGAAAAATCCGTGGTCGGTATAAGTGTCGTTGTAAGCCCGCACATAATACCCGACGCCCATTTCTTCTCTGAGCTTTTGGAAAAGTCTAGAACTCATTCCTCCGCCCAAGACTCCCCCCAGGACCGAGAGCACGGCATTGTTTTTACTAAACAGGTCATAAGTGCGCACACCCAAGACGAAATGTGTCTGGTCCGTCTGCTTGAAACTTATCAACGCTTCAGGCTTGCTTTGAGCTTCTTTCACTTTTACTTTGCTCATTTTCTTGCCTCGTTTCACAGAACCGAAAATTTTATTCGCCTCACGCAATACTTCTTTTTCTGTCACCGCTCCTGCTACTATGAGCACAGTGGCTTCAGGTAAATAATGAGCTTTTTTGTAATTAACAAAATCGTCGCGTTTCATATTCAAAATATTTTTCTTGGAACCGGCTATGTTCCATCCAGCCGGGGCGTCTCCATAGAGCAACTCCATCATCAAATCCTGCACGTGCCTGTTCGGCAAATCTTCGTACATATTTATTTCTTCTATAATCACACCCTTTTCCTTTTGCATTTCAGCCTCCGGAAAAGTGGAATTCAAATAAATATCTGACACCACATCAAAAATTTTACTGAAGTGTTTTGCATCAGATTTTGCATAGTATCCTGTATATTCTTGTCCGGTAAAAGCGTTGTACTGACTGCCCAATGCATCTAACTCTTTTGAAATATCAATAGCCTTAGGCCTCTTCACCGTGCCCTTGAAGCACATATGCTCCAAAAAGTGAGAAATTCCGTTATTTCTTTTCTCTTCATATTTGGACCCGGCTTCTACCAAGACAAGCACTGTTGCCGTAGGATTCTCCTTCATCGGAATAGTAACAACCCGCAGTCCATTTTTTAAAACTTTTTTTGAGAATTTCATATGAATCATATTACCACAGATAGCACCCCACCCCAACCCTCCCCTTGGCTAATGGGAGGGCGAACTCAACCTACTAACAATTTCTTGTAAAACTCCACTTATGTTATTAGTTATCTCACTATTCCAAAAGCGAACTGTCTTTATATCTAAGGTCAAGAGATAATTATCTCTTTCTTGATCGTATTCTTTGTTATCAAGATGCTGTGCTCCATCCAATTCAATTGCTAGTTTTTTATCAGGACAATAAAAATCCAAAATATAGGGTCCTATAGAATGTTGGCGTTTGAATTTAAAACCCAATTGAGCGCCACGCAAATATGCCCACAAAATAACTTCTTGCTGAGTTTGATTTTTTCGTAACTCAACTCTCCGAGGTTTTAAAACTGGATGATTGTGGAGTATGGGCATTTGCATTTTCCTCCCCCTTCGCCAAGGGGGAGGCTAGGAGGGGGTGCTGGTGGTGACTAATTTATCTTGTTTTTTATATATTTAACAAGCTCAGCTACCTTTATTCTCTCCTGTTCCCCTGTATCGCGATCACGCACAGTCACCGCATCATCCGAGAGCGTATCAAAGTCCACCACGATGCAAAATGGTGTGCCTATTTCATCTTGGCGACGATAACGCTTGCCAATGTTGCCATTGTCGTCCCAAGCCACCCAGCCAAATTCTTTTTTTAATTCTGTAAATACGTTTTTTGCGTAAGAAACAAGCTCTGGTTTATTTTTTAATAACGGAGAAACAGCTGCCTTATACGGAGCGACTGATGGGGGTAATTTTAGATAAACCCTTGTACTGTCTCCCTCCCCATCTTCTCTATAAGCAGAACAAAGGAGCGCTAGAATAGCTCTATCTATACTAACAGTCGGTTCTATAACATGTGGAACAAATTTCTCTCCCGTTGTTTCATCCAGTACCTCCATTTTTTCACCGGAAAATTCTTGATGTCTCTTTAAGTCATAATCTCCCCTGTGTGATAAGCCTGTCAGTTCTTTGATTCCAAACGGATATTCAAATTCTAAATCTATCGTTTTTATACTATAGTGTGCTCGTCCCTCTTTGGGGTGCTCAAATGGATGAAGTTTTTTTACATCAACACCAATTCTGGAAAGCCATTCCTTTTGTTCAAGTAAAAAGTTATCAAAGTAAGATTCCCATGGAGCATTCGGATGGATAAAATATTCAAATTCCATTATTTCAAATTCACGCAATCTGTAAGTAAAATCCCTGGGGGTTATTTCGTTTCTGAAAGCTTTTCCTATTTGCGCTATGCCAAAAGGTATTTTGGGCGACAAGGATTGTAAAACATTTTTAAAATTAACAAACATACTTTGAGCCTCTTCCGGCCTCAAGTAAGTCTTGATCGCTGTTTCTTCCGACGCGCCCATTCTAGTTTCAAGCATCAAGTTAAAATTATTTGGCACACTTAATTTTCCACCGCAGTCTGGACAGGCTTCTTTGTTTTCTATTTGGTCCGTACGAAAGCTATGTCCGCAAGACTTACATTTTGAAACAGGATCCACGAAGTTTTCTACGTGACCTGAAGCTTCCCACACCCTTGGATGCATCAAGATGGGCGTGTCTATCAGATAAATATTTTCTCTGCTACGCACGAAATAATCTACCCAAGAATCTTCAATATTCTTTTTTAATATTGAGCCAAGCGGACCATAATCGTAAGTTCCCGCCAGTCCTCCATATATCTCCGAGCCTTGGAAAATAAATCCGCGTCTTTTGCAGAGGGAAACTATTTTTTCCATTAACTCATTATCTTTATCTTCTTTTTTATTTTCTTTTGTCATTTTACTTTATAACTTATGGAACCACGACACCTCCGTTCTGGGGAAACGCTTCGTCACTATCAAGCTTGGTAGAAAGTCCGGCTTTGTTTACTCTCACATCTACATTAGCAAAATCGTCATGCCCAGTCAAAATCGCGTCATTGATAATAGTCGGGCTCGTGCCAATCTGAGAAACCGAGGGCTTGAAAGCCAACTGAAAGGCGACAGAACGAGCTACTCCATTTATCCCCGCGCCTCTAGAAACTCTGTCCGCATTCCAAACTATCTCCCTAGTGGAAGAATTGTAAGTCAGATCTTCGTCTGCCGGTGAAATCGTCCCCATAAAGGTCATCCACGGCGGAATAGTGGAATTAACGCGCACCTTGGAAATGCTGTTGGATGTATTGGATAGGCTCCAAACGACGGTGTACGTCGTCGGCTTTTCAACTTGGGGTGGGATGGAACCGGTGTTGGTAAAAGGTCCGGAATAATAGAGCGCTTTGCTGGAAAACCCGACATCGGAAATAATTCTCACGGTAGCGGAAGAAGAATTTTGGAGTTCGCTCGTAGAGAAACCTTCCACTGATTGCTTACCCGAAACATCCACCTCTATATTGATGGAGGGATTGGTGAGTATGCCTCCCGCCGCAGAAAACAATGACAACGGAGAAAAGAAAAAAGTAACCGAACCGGATTCTCCCGGATCAACTTCTCTCAATTGATTCTGTGAACTTCTGTTCCACGTTATGGTGTCTTTGGATGAATCATAAAATCCTCCCTGCGCTATTATCGTTTTTCTATTGAAAGCATTTCCGGAAATTTTAGCCCTTACTTCCATATCATTTATTTTGGTGTCAGAATTATTTACAAAACGTATTTCGGCGTTTATTGATGTCTTCGCATCGGTGGCATATTCTCTCTCTGAGACGCCATTGATATAAAGATTGGCTTCAATGAAGGGCTTTTTGACTATAAGTGTATTCTTTACAGAGTTGAACACAACACCGATGATTGATTTATCCGTGGCGGATTGTGAACCGCTGGAAACAGTAAAGGTCTTCTCTTCCCCGTCAAAAACATCAACCATCTTGCCCAAGACTATAATCTCATTTTCTCCGCCTGGAGCCAGGTCTCCCAGATTCCAAACATTATTGCCGAACGAAGGCGCCGGAGTGGACTTTATAAAAGAAAATCCAACCGGGTAATCAAGCCGTACGAGTATCTTGGGAGCGGGAGTGGTGGCATTAAGCGAAGCTTTTATTTTTAAAATGATATCTTGATTGGGGCTGATGGTGGCGGGAGCGTCAACGGTAAGATTTATCGGGGTGGAATTTATATTTACTTCATAAAGTTTCTCCTTCACGAAAATGGCGTTAGAACCCGAAACTCTGTACTCCAGAGTTATTTTTATCGGACGAACACTGCCCTGTTCGCCGAAGAGCGTCAGTTTTAGATTTTCATTACGCACCGCTCCGGCTGGAATCGTGCCCAAGGATTCCCGGAAGCGTTCCGTGTCTAAAGACAAATCCGAGGCTGAACCCTTCGGATATTCCACCACGAGGTCAACCAGGTCTAAAGGAGAACTGTTTTTGTTGGTAATGCCAATGATAAGCGGAAGCTCTTCTCCGCCGGCGGTGAAATTGTTGCCGATGATGGATATCTCTATATTGTCGTTGGAGACAGTGTTGCTCCCGGCGAAGAAAACATATGCCGCATATCCCAGAGTCAAAACAAAGAAGCTGATAGAGAAAATAAAAAATTTCTTGAACAAAGAAGTCTTCATAAAGAACTTCTCCGTGGCGTCGGGCCCGGTCTTTTCTTTGGTCTTCCAAGAATCCAGTACCTCTTTCCTATTCAAATGAGAAAAGCTGTCGCGGTGTTCTATTTTGGTTTGGTAGCTTTTACTGAAGAGCTTACCCTTCAATTCTTCAAGCCTATTGAGCTTATTTCTATCATTCGTGGACATATAGAGAATTGTAACACCCCGAACGAAATTTGGAAAATTTCTGACGGGGCAGGTATTTTATAAATGTGTCTCCTTGAGGGCCTTGTTGATTTGGTTCAATACTTGGGACTTTGACTTGGAAACTTCAAATATCAGATTTTCTTCAAACGGAGACTTGATGAGGTTCTGCAACACTGCATTGTCGCCTATGTACCCCAAGTTGTTGAGAATTCGTAAAACTAGGATAATTTCTATATTCTGCAGTTCTTCTTTCCCTGATTTTTCCAAAACAGAAAAACCGTTTATCAAATCGGAAAACAAGGCTTGGTTCGGCTCAACTCCCGCCAATAATCTTTTTAATAATTTTGCAATATTAGAAACAACTTCAAAAGTTCCGGAATTCTTGGAAAGTTGTTCAAGCTTGTTGGTTTTAGAAGCGCTGGTTATCCTCCAAAAATCTTTCCCCTGTACTAAATCAATTTTCACATAAGCGAAATCTTGCAAAATGAAACGCAATTTGGAAGACATTTTGCGCACACCCTGCGCGGATGCATAAATCATCCCCAAGTCACGGGTAAAAATGGGGTAATACCTTCCCGCTTCTCCGTAATTTTTATTTCCCAATATTATCCCCTCTGTGTGATAAATGTGATGCATTAGAATTCTTCTTCTTTGCCCAATTCTGGTTTTTTAAATATTATTCCTGATTCTTGTAGAATTGTTTCTGGAGTAAACCAAACAGATTTCGCAAAATCTTGTGCAATCGCATCGTGGACCGGAAAACAAATACGTGGATTTATATTTTTCGCATAATCTATGGCTTCCCTTGTTTTCATCCATGGCCCAATAATGGGAAGCGCTAGTACGTCTACACTGCTGTCGGGATAATTAAACGAATCACCTGGATAACACAAGGCATCAATGGTATATCCTGTGTTTTGAACAAGCTTAAAATCTTTATAGATTTCAGCATGAGTATTCCCGAATCCTGTGATATCCACTCCGTTTAAATTATATTTTTGACCTTCTTCTATTTTTATATATTTAATTCCAGCCTCATCAAGTAATTTACCAACAGAAGTATTGGTAATAACAATACAGTCTGGGTTGTTTTCTAAAACTTTTTTTAATGAATCAATATGTAAATGATCATAATGTTCGTGAGTTATTAAAACAGCAGAAATGCTTGTTTCTTCGTTTTGCGTTATAGAAAAGGTACCCGGGTCGGTCATGATTCTAACCCCCTCCTTGGGTTCAGTAATAAAACAACAATGTCCTAGTTTTTTGATTTTCATCATTTTATTTTATCACAAAATAAGAAATGCCGGCGACTCTCGAGTCGCCGGCTGAACTTTCTTGGATAGATTAGGGCGCCAATGGCACCCTGTGGCTGAGTGGACAGAAGTCAAAGGTTTTGATCCTCGACTTCGTCAACCTGACCGTCTTGATGGTGTGCTTCCGCTCCCTTCGCTCAGGGGTCCCATCAGAACGAAATCCCCAGTGGTGAAGGAAACGATTCGCCGCCCTGACAAGTACCTGTTCGGGGGTTAGATCTCGAGAACTCTTCACTTTTAGACACCTCCTACTTTATCATCACACTGATTTCATAAAATAGCAAGTATTATTTCTCAATTTTTATTTTGAATACTAGCTCGTCTATTTTGACTTCCCCGCCTGCTCCCTCATCGTGAGGGCGGGCAGGTTCCCCATCAGTATTTTTGAATTCTATTTTAGATACCAATACAAGTTTTTTCCCGGCCTCGTTTGTTTCAACCGAGAGTGTCACGATGTCATTCGGTGTTAATCCCATCTTTTTTCTCATATCTTGCAGGGCACGAGCAAGCTCTCTATAGTCCCCTTCTTCTTTTAACTCTGGAGTTATTTGTATATCTAACTCCACCTCATTTTCAATATTTTTATTTTCTACTACTTCTTTTACGTTAATTTCATCTTTGATGAGTTCCGTGTATTCTTCTCCCAGGGCAAAATTCTTGATTTCTAATTTACTAAGTGGTTGCCTGACTTTTAGTCCGGCTTTTTGTCTCGCTTCAAGACCCAAAGTGACGATATTTCTGGTCTTTTCCATTTTTTCTATTATTTTTGACTTATCGTCATAAGAAAAAATCTTAAAAAGACTAACAGCGCTACCATTAAGAGCAAGCCATTCGGTCAAATGAACACTTTCCACTTCGTCAGTGTTACGCAACCTCAGCCAGATATCTTCCGCGGCAAAAGGTGCAAATGGGGCTAATATTTTAGCCAGGGTTTTCAATATATAATATAAGGATTGTTTCGCATTAATATCTCCTTCTTTGATTCTGTCCCGAGAACGACGTAAATACCAAGTAGAAAGGTCATCTATAAATAAATCTATTGGCCTAGTCGCCTCTGCCATATCATAATTCTCCATACCTTTCGTAATCTCATCTATCGTTTGAAGTAACCGTGATAAAATCCACTGATCCAACACGGCCTTACTCTCTTCCACATTATTAAATTCACATTTTTTATCTCTATAAAGTTCATAAAAGGCGAGAACATTGAAAAGTCTACCAATTATTTTACTTGAAATATCTTGTACTGCTTTCTCTGAGAAATTTGCATCTTCGCCTTTCATTAAAGTAGAAGACATCAGATAAATGCGCAGCGCATCCGCGCCATATTTGTCTATGAAGCTCCACGGGTCGGGATAATTATTCTTTGACTTGGACATCTTCTCTCCATCTCCAGCTCTTATGGTACCAGTCGTGACGACATTTTCAAATGGTGCTTGATTAAAAAGTATAGTGGACACAACGTGCGTATAATAAAACCAAGTTCTAACTTGCCCTATATATTCAGCCACAAAGCCTGCCGGAAAATTATTCTTCTGCCAATCTTTGTTTTCAAATGGATAGTGGTCCTGCGCGAAAGGCATAGAGCCGGACTCAAACCAACAGTCCAAAACTTCAGGGATACGTACTAAATCATTTCCACATCCACAAACAAGATTAACTTCATCAATATACGGTCGATGTAAATCTAATTGCCCGTTAGCATTTCTCGGTAATGATAAAAAATCACATTGAAAAACTTCTGCATTTTGAATTGCAGGATATTTTATATTTAAATTATCAAATTCCTCTTTTTCACTCAATGATTCGTAACTAGACAACAATACACGAATTGGGTATTCATGAGAAATTATTAAAATATTCTTTCCTGAGTATTTTTTTTCTAAATCACTTAAAATACCAATCATTCTCTTTCTGATATCTTCACTATTTTCATCTGGTGATTTTTCTGCGCCGGCTTCTCTTAATTCTTCATTAATAATGATTTGGTCTTTTTGAATATCAAAAAATTCTGCTACAATTTCTGCTGTTTGTTTAGTTCTAGTAAAACTAGAAGAAATGATTATATCTGGTTTTTTTTCTAAACTTTCTGCTTTTGTTTTGACTTGCTTTATACCTTCTTCTGTTAAAGCGTCATTCGCTTCCCCAGCTTTCAAGCTTTCTGCATTTTTTGCATTTGCGATAGAAACACCATGTCGCATGACAAAATATTTATTTCCGGATTTTTTGGTTTTATTTTTCAAATCTTCTAAAGAACTTACAAAGGTCTGCTCTTTGCATTTCTCGCATTTCCAAATCGGAAGCGGACTTGCCCAATAACGGTTCCTAGAGATATTCCAGTCCGGGGCATTTTCCATTATGTTTTTAAATCTCCCTTCTTTTAAGTGAGCAGGAATCCAATTCATATTCTCCGCCCGCTTTATGACATTTTCTTTTACTTTTTTGATATTTATAAACCACGAAGGCAGAGCGTAATAAATGATGGGAGTGTCGCAACGATAACAATGCGGATAAGAGTGGATTATTTTTTCCTTAGCAAAAAGAACATTGCTCTTTGCTAAATATTTTATTACTTCAACATCCGCTTTTTGATGTCCATCCTTGTCTTCGGATTTTGGTTTTACTTGCATACCCGCAAAGTCAGTGACTTCTGGCTTAAATCGTCCTGTCTCATCCACGTGGATAATCCAAGGAATGTCGTTCTGTTTAGCCAAATTCATGTCGTCCTCTCCGAAGGCCGGAGCCTCGTGCGCCATACCTGTACCCTTATCCAGAGTTACGAAATCCGCATGCCAAACTTTCCAAATATTTTTATTTTTTGCGGCTTCGGAATCTTTATAATATGGGAAAATTGGTTTATACTTTTTGCCAACTAAATCTCCACCACTGATTTCTCCTAAAACAGAATATTCTTTGTCTTTAAGAACATTTTGTAGTGTTTCTTTTGCAAGTATAAAAATTTCATCACCCACTTTTGCTTTAACGTAAGTGAAATTTTTATTTATAGCAATAGCCGTATTGCCTGGAAGTGTCCATGGAGTCGTAGTCCAAGCAAGAAGATAAGTTTTTGGCTCACCTGCCTGCGCAGGCAGGTCTTCTAGTTCAAACTTTACATATACAGAAATATCAGAAATATCTTTATAACTGTTATCCATCGCAATTTCAGAATTTGCTATTGGTGTCTCACATCTAGAACAATAAGCGAGTACTCGCACTCCTTCATAAATTAAATTCTTTTTATTTAATTCAGATAACGCCCACCAGACAGATTCAATGAAAGTGTTGTCCATAGTTTTATAACTCCCGCGGAAATCCACCCAACGCCCGATGCGTTCTATCCCCTTTTCCCAATCTTTATCATATTGCAGGACTTTACTTCGCGCGTATTCAACGAATTTATCAATGCCGTATTCTTCAATTTCTTGATGCCCAGCAATCTTTAACTCTTTTTCAACGATATTCTCAATCGGCAATCCGTGGCAATCCCAACCCCACTTACGAGGCACGTGATACCCCTGCATCGTCTGATACCTACCTATGACGTCTTTTGCTGTACTCCCCAGTATGTGCCCATAATGTATCTGCCCCGTAGCAAAAGGTGGACCATCATAAAAAACATAGTGCCCCTTGGGCGCCTTCTTCTTTAGCGACTTTTCAAAAGTTTTACTCTCCCGCCAAAATTCTTTTTATTTATATTTTTTTCTTCCATAAAATTATTTTTTAATAAAAAAACTCGTCCACGTACAACAATTTTAATAATTGCTATACAAGGACGAGTTTCTCGCTCGTGGTACCACCTTGGTTGCTTCTCATTTCCTGCTATAACGGGCTTACCCGTCGGGTTCTACTTTGTTTCTTCCCGAAGCTCCAGGGCGATACCCCTTTCAACGCTTATGAATGAATAATAACACAAAATAATACAAAAACACAATCTCATTTTTTATATTTCATAATACAAAACCTATTTACACCATGGTTGAAATGTGTAAAAATCAGTTTCTCAACCCAAGTTTTTCAAGCCTAGCAGTTATTGCCCCTCTTTTTCTGCCGAAACTTTTCATTAAATCAGACACTCCAATGCCAGATATAAATAATCTTTTCAGCTCTTCATCTTGCTCTTTACTCCATGGACGATAAGCATTTGTATGTTTTTCTCGAATTTCAGAAAATCCATCTTTCTTTTTTTCTTTTTTTATCTTTCCCCCACAAGCAACAACAAAATTATCATGCATCTTTTTGAGCTCGTCTTTTGAAATATTTCCAAAAATTTTTCCGGCATCTTGTGATTTATTTTTAAAATCAATATCTTTCTTTAAAATCTCCGGATGCACCTTGAGCGCATGTTCGTTGATACCGAGAAGATAAAGCCCAGAGAGCCTACGTACGCGCGAAAGAGCCACATAACCCTGCCCAAACTCAAAAACCTGTGACAAATCCATCACCGCTGCATCCATACTCATCCCTTGGCTCTTGTGTACAGTAATAGCCCAAGCAAGGCGAAGTGGAACTTGCGTTATCTGTGCGCGAATCTTGCCGTTTTCTTCAACACTCCAATCCATGGGTGCGATAGTAATGTTGTATCCTCTTCTAGTCTTGATAATCGGATATCCACTAAATTCTTCAAAGCCAACCACAACACCCAAGGTGCCGTTCACAAACCTTTCTTTTTGATTATTTTTTGTACACATCACTACCGCCCCCGTTTTTAATTCCAAAACTTCCGGGGACAAGCATCCCTTTTTGAGGGTTTCTACAATTTTATCATTCCCATCTGAAAGCATTTTAAAAGATTTTATTTCTTCCTCTATCTTTGCAAGCTCTCCATTATTTACCCTATCTACATCAAAATTATGCGAGAAAAGTTTCGTCACGTTTTCGGGCATATCTTCAAAATCTATTTGTCTTGAAGATATAAGCTCGTGATGATTTTCTTTAAAATTATTTGTGCGAATACCAGAAAGCACCGAGAGAAAATCTGCATCATCTTGACGATGTTGCTCCGCTAAATAACATATGACCAACCGTGCCCTCTCCCAAGCCCCGGAATCATAGGCGAAAATTCCTAAATTTTTCGTTTCCTTGGCGAATAAATTTTGTTTCGTTTTTGTTTCTTCTTTTTTTACGATTGGTGGTAATTGAAAAAAGTCTCCCACCAAAACAGTTTGTATTCCGCCAAAAGTTTCATCATTTTGTTTTATTTCCCGACAAACCATATCTACCATATCAAGCATGTCGGGAGAAAGCATAGAAACTTCATCAATAATTAACACTTTCGTGCGACTTACTCGCCTTACGATATATTCACTGCTCGCTATTTTATCCAAATCATATTTGTCTAGTTTTGTTTTAATGCCTATACCGCTCCAAGAATGGATGGTCATCCCACCTATGTGCGTCGCGGCGATGCCCGTGGAGGCGGTAATGGCCGGCTCTATGTCATGCATACGCAAATAATCCACAAAAGTATTTATGGTATGCGTTTTCCCGGCCCCGGGTTCTCCTGTAAGAAATACATTTGCGCCAGTTTTTAAAATATCTAAAGCTCGCTCTTGGGTCACGTTTTATTTTACTACATTTTTTTCGGAGCGGCGATACCCAAGAGGTGGAGACCTGTTTTCATCACGAAAGAAAAGGCATAAGTGAGAGCCACTTTATAGGAAGAAGTTTTGTCTTCTTTGTTTACTATGACCATATTTCCATAAAAGCTGTTGTAGGCGCGAGCAACTTCAATCAAATAATTTGCAATATAATGCGGTTCGTATTCTCGGGCTGACTTCAGCACTATTTCAGGGAATTGATATAATAATTTTTCCACTTCAAAGGTTTCTTCCGGCGCTACTTCAAAATCCGGCAAGATATTTTCTTTTTGTGCTTTTTCCAAGACTGAATTTGCCCGAGCATAAGAATATTGCAGATACGGCCCCGAGTCCCCTTCAAAAGAAATTGATTTTTCAAAATCAAAGATGATGTCTCCGCCCGTGGATTGTTTTAGGATTGAATACTTTATCGCGGAGACTCCAACGTCGGAGGCAACCTTTTCTCTTTCTTCATTCCCAAAATCGCGGTTCGTCATCCTCTCCAATATCGCGTCACGAACATCATTCAAGAGCGCTTCCCCGGTCACCACGTTACCCTTCCTTGAACCCATCTTGCCGGAAGCGAGACGCATCATACCGTGAGAAATATGCAACATTCTATTTTCATAATCCGGATGGAGGAGAGACAGGGCTTTCGCCACGACACGCATATAATCCATCTGTTCGTTGGCGGTTATGACGATAGACAAATCCATTTGAGGCATTGTTTTAAACTTTTCTTCTGTCAGGCCAAGTTCTTTTGCTTCATAAGTAGGTAAGCCTTGGGAAGTGATGAAAACTCTGGTATGAAGCTTCGGGTCGTATTTTTCGGCTTTAAACACAACGGCGCCGTCCGATTCTTCAAAAACATTTCCCATATTCGCGCGGACGATATCCACGCCGATAGACATCATTTGGCTTTCCAAGAAGTAGAGGTCAAATTTTGTACCAAGCGTTTTGTATAAATCTTCAAAGGCTTCCATTGTCACTTTGAAACCCCAAGCATATATTTCATTTATTTTCGGATCGCTTTTCGCATAAACTTTTTTATTAATCTCATCAATTTCCTTTTTTGCTTCTTCGTTGTTTTCATATTCCCCGGCGCCGAACACATACGCCATACCTATATTAGTCGCCTGAAAATTGTGTGAGCCAACTTTACTTTGTAATTTTTCATTATTAAACAAGCCGTATATGGCCTTCGCAATGTGAAGCCCCACGTCGCCCTGATAATTCGCCCGCGTTGTTTCTGCTCCAGAGAATTCCACTAGACGAGAAATGGATTCACCAATGGCATTATTCATCAAGTGCCCAATATGGAGAGGTTTGAAGGGGTTCGGCTGAGTATATTCCACCATCATTTTCTTTCCTTTTAATAAATCATTTTTGCCGAAATTTTCCGCTTTGTTTAAAATTTCTTCAATGCTATTGGTAAAAAATTTCCTGGATAGGTAAAAATTTATAAAACCAACACCGGCAATCTCAACTTTTTCTATATTTTTATCCACATTCAATCTATTTATTTCAAACACTATCTCTTCTGCCAAAACTTTCGGATTTTTATTTAAAAGTTTAGAAATTGCTAAAGCAACGTTCGTAGAATAGTCTCCATTCTTTAAATCTTCCGGATGTTCCAGCGCAATATCACTTACTTCTATGGCAAGATTCTTTAACGCGTCTTTAATTAAATTTTTAATTTTTTGTTCCATAATTATTTTAGCCCAGTACTCCCCTCACGTCCATCTCCCCGAATAGTTTCAGAAAGCTCATCAGCTTCTAAAATATCACAATGCTCAAATCTCTGAATTACCATTTGTGCTATTTTATGACCTTTTTCTATTATAACCTCTTTGTCAGAAGTATTTAATAGACTCATTATAAGTTCGCCTCTATATACAGAATCTATAACACCCCCCATAACCTTTAAACCTAGGTTAAAAGAAATACTGGATTTGTCCCAAATAAGTCCAACATATCCCTCTGGAATTTCAACTGCAACACCAGTACCTATTTTCATTTGTTTGCCTGGTGGAAATATAACGTTTTCTGTAGCATAAAAATCCATACCCGCGTCACCAGGATGCCCGTGTGTTGGCAATTTTGCATTTTCCTTTAATTTTTTAACTTTAATTTGCATTTAAATTATTTTTTTAACTTTTCCATAAACTATCTCGTGAATTTGCTCCCGAGATAAAATCTCCTTCTTGGGCGCGCAATCTATTTTTATAAAATTTGGAATTTCTTTTACGAGCCACAAGGCGCTTTTTCTGGAGTTTATTAGATGATTAACATCCGCTTCGTGCACATCTTTTTTCTTTTTTAAATATTCCCTCTTCATTTTACTACTGTCACGTTCTTTCAAAAGCTGTAAAACAATATTTATCGGCAGACTCAAATACAAGGTAATGTCGGGGCGAGGAATACCGAAAACTTCGTACTCCATCTCGTCCAACCATTTTATAAAATCATTTCTCTTTTTTGCGTTTTTTATTTTACCCCCTTGGTGAATCTGATTTGCTGAAACATATCGATTCGCTACGACAATGTATCCCTTTTTCAACCAATTTTGTATTTCTTTACTTGATTCAAAACGGTCTGCCGCATACAAAACAGAAGCAATCTTCGGATGCACGTTTAAGAAATTGTAATATTGTTCAGAAAGGCAGTGTCCAATAAAAGCTCCGAAGAAATTTTTATAGTATTCTGGAAAATCCACCACCTTTACAGTCTTTCCTTCTTTTTTTAATCTTTTTACCAAGAGAGCAACCTGTGTCGCCTTTCCACTTCCATCCGTACCGTCTATTACTATGAGTTTACCTTTCTTAGTCATTTAAAGATAATAACACTTCTTTGAAATATCTGTCCATCGGTTCAAGATTCTTTACTTCTTCCAGAGAAAGCCATTTGTATTCAGAGTGTTCATCACTCAATTTCACTTCACCATCAGCAAAACCAGTATACGTCAGACGAACGATATGTTTATGTGGTCTTATTATATCTTGTGCTGTTATTAGTTTTGGTTCACCGATTATTTCAAGTCTTGTTTCTTCCATTACTTCTCTTTTTAAATTTTCAAATAAAATTGAACCAGGATTTATTCTTCCACCTGCAAATTCCCAATGAGATTCTACTTCTGAATATTTTTCTGGTGAACGACGAAGAGTCAAATACTTTCCATCTTTATTCTTTAGTAAAATTTTTACGCCGACTTGTAGTTCCATATTATTTTCCTGAAATTGAATATCCACCATCGACTAAAATAGTTTGACCAGTAATAAAACTAGCCTTATCACTCGCTAAAAATAAAATCGCTTCTGCTATTTCTTCTGGTCGTGCTACTCTTCCCAATAAACAACTTTCTGCCTTTTCTAAAAACTTTTTATCAGTTCTAGTTTTAGACATTGGCGTATCAGTAAATCCAGGAGCTATTGCATTAATTGCAATATTTGGAGCAAATTGTTTAGCCAATGATGCTGTAAGATTTATAATGGCGCTCTTAGAAACAGAATAAGCTGGGTTGCCACAAGTTCCCGTATATCCCCTAATTGAGGCAATATTAATTATTCGGCCATATTTATTTTTTTGCATTTGTGGAATGATAGCTTGGCAAAAATGTGTAGTTCCCAATACATTGGTTTTAAACATATCAATCCAAAATTCATCCGTTGATTCTAAAAATTCCTGAATAGGAGATATCCCTGCTGAATTGACTAAAATATCAATTTTTCCAACTTTTTCTAAAATTCTTTGCACTTCAGATTGTACTGCTTTCTGGTCTCTAACATCACAAAAAATATATTCACAGCTTAATTCTTTTGCTAAATTTTTTAATTCTTCTTTTTCTCTTCTTCCGTGAACGACAGGTATCGCTCCATATTTTTTAGCCAATCTCGCTGTTGCCATTCCTATACCAGATGACGAACCTGTAATCAAAATAATTTTATCTTTTAAATCCATAAACAATGATTAATTAACTTATAATTTTATACAAACCTCTTTGGTATTGGAAATTTTTTAGCTAATTTTTTAATTTCTTTATGCACAGTTTCTTTTATTTTTTTATTATCTTTATTTTTTAGCACTTCAATCATCAACTCTGCAACCTTTTTACATTCTTTCTCTTTAAATCCTCTAGTAGTGATGGCTGGAGTACCAAATCTAATACCGGATGGGTCAAGCGGTTTCCTGGTGTCCCCTGCAATAGAGTTCATATTGAGAGTTATGCCCACTTCGTCCAATACCGTCTGTGCTTCTTTACCTGTGACCCCCAGAGAGCCGAAGACATCAGCGAGAATGAGGTGATTATCTGTGCCGCCTCCAATCATTCTGATTTTATTCTTACGGAAAACTTCTTCCATCGCTTTCGCATTTTTCAAAATTTGCTTGGCGTACTTTTTATAAGCCGGCTTCATCGCCTCTCCGAAAGCTACAGCCTTCGCAGCGATGGTATGCATATGCGGACCGCCTTGGATTCCAGGGAAAATTGATTTATCAATCTTTTTAGCTATCTCTTCATCTTCACGAGTCAAAATAATCCCCCCACGAGGCCCGCGGAGAGTCTTGTGAGTCGTGGAAGTGATAATATCAAAACCATCATCAAAAGGATTACGCAAAACACCCGCAGCAATAAGCCCGGCAATATGCGCCATATCCGCCATCGTCACCGCCCCGACTTCATGAGCAATCTCCACAAACTTTTTATAATTCAAAGTACGTGAATAAGCAGAAAATCCAGCAAGAATTATTTTCGGTTTATGTTCCAATGCCACCTTACGTAAATCTTCATAATCAATTTCTCCCGTATCCGGATCTTTCATCTTATAAGTGACAAATTTATAAATCTTTGCAGGAAGAGTCATCGGATGCCCGTGCGTCAGGTGTCCCCCGTGCGACAAATCCATCCCGAGCACTGTGTCTCCTGGTTGAAGTAATGCTGCATAGACGGCGAGGTTCGCTGGAGCTCCGGAATGAGGCTGAACATTGGCAAATTTACATTTAAAAAGCTTACAAACGCGTTCTATGGCGAGTCTCTCAACAGCATCAGTAAAATCCTGCCCGCCGTAATATCTGCGTCCCGGATACCCTTCGGAATATTTATTAGTAAAAACAGAACCATTGGCTTTTAACACATCTTCTGAAACATAGTTTTCGGAAGGGATTAATTCAAGCCCTTCTCTCTGCCTTTTCTCTTCACTTTTAATGAGTTTTTCTATTAGTTTATCTCGCATACGCCCATTCTAGCACATTTTATAATTATTGTTCCAAGTAAATCGGTACGTAGAATTTTAGCTCCAGATTGTGCCAGAGTGGCAAGAGTGTCAGCGTGTGGGTGACCATATTTATTGTCCTTACCAACAGAAATCAAAGCATATTCGGGTGAGACCACTTTTACAAACGAAGAAGATGTAGAGGTGCGTGAACCGTGGTGCCCAACTTTTAGAAATGTGCTCTTTAGTTGCTCTTTTGAATTTTCTGAAAGAATTATTTTCTCGGTTTTTGTTGTGCTGTCACCCGAGAGCATTATAGAAGTGTCCCCATAAGTTAAACGAGCGATGATAGACCCATCATTCGTCGTCCACGCAGAAACATCGCGGTCAGGGAACAAAATATCAATCACTGCTCCGCCGCCCAGGTGAAGCTTCATACCCTTTTTAACTAAAATATCCGGAATTTTTTGATTTTTAATTTCTGTTTTTAAATTTTGAAAAGTTTTAGAATCGTTTAAGGTGCCAGATTCAAAAACCGCTCCAACTTTGTAACTTTTAAAAATGTCCGAAAATCCGCCAATGTGGTCTGCATCCGGATTCGTAATGACAACCGCATCTATCGTCCTGTCAAAGGAAGACATCAACTTGGAAAGTGGTCCTAAAACTTTACGCGCCCCTCCAACATCAAACATAATCTGCGTACCGGTCGAAGATTCTATAAAAAGCGCGTCACCCTGCCCCACATCCAACATCGCAAAAGTAAGAACCCGATGAGAATTCTTCCAGTCTAAACAAAAAAGAAAAACATTTGCCATTAAAAGCAAAAAGGCGAATATCAATGAGTAATATTTCTTCATAATGTCTTCGTCTGACGGATATAGTATAATATGGGTATGAAAAAATATGAAGAAATAAAATTCAATATCGGGGAATTGAAGGGAATTTCAAAAAAGAATATTGAAGAGCATCTGAAGCTCTATGCGGGTTATGTAAAAAACACTAATTCTATTTTAGAAAAAATTCCAGAGTATGAAGGCTATGTCAAAGAAGACACCTTTGCCCCCTATGTCGTGAGTGAGCTTCATCGTAGATTTAGTTTTGAATTCAACGGCATGCGTAATCATGAATATTATTTCAAATCTTTAGAAGGTGGAGCAAAAGAGCTACCAGTAAACTCACAACTCAAAACAGCAATAGAAAAACAAGAGTCATCTTTCGATGCTTGGCTTTCTCTATTTAAAACTCTCGCAGTGACTAGAGGTGTAGGCTGGGCAGTGCTTTATTGGGATAAAAAAAGTGAACAATTTATTTCTACCTGGATAGATGAACATCATTTAGGCCAATTAAATGGGCTAAGCTGGATTCTCGGCATTGATATGTGGGAACATGCTTATGTCTATGATTACCCGACTTCGGAAAAGAAAAAGTATGTGGAAGCATTTTTTGAAAATCTAAACTGGGAGGTAATCGAAAAAAACTTCTTAGAAGCTACTCAATAGAAAAAATAATACAAAGATTTTCGCCATGGGAGGCTACTGTATTGCCCATAAGAAAATTTTTGTATTATTTTTCTACCACAAAAAATTCTTTTATACTTCTACCGAAAAGTCTATAAATAAAATAGGCGTATATGACTATGGTCAGGGAAAGCGGAAAATTGGGGAAAGAAAATGCCGCGAAGGGTAACTTGGAAAAGAAACTGATGACTCCAAGTTCATAATAGAGCAGCAGATATGAGATGAAACCGAACGGCACTGCGAAAACATACCAAATCAATCCGACAAAACCAGTCAGGAAACCCAACATCATAGTAAACGGTATGAATGGAAGGATTAAAATGTTTGCCGGCAAGGCGACGAGAGAAAAATTACCCATTTTGTAGAGGATAAAAGGAAAAACAAACACATATGCAGCACACGTCACTGAAACAATATCTCGTAATTTAAAAAAATCTGGCACCCATAGAAAATATTTTTCAATCCTGGGAGCTAAGAATATCACAGCTACTGTCGCGACGAAAGAAAGCTGAAAAGAAACATCAAAAGCAAGTAAAAAAGGATTAAGGAGAATCATAAATACTCCGGCCAAGACTAACGCCCGCGCGACATCATAATTTCTACCGGTCGCGCGGGCGACGAGCGCCAGGGTGGCCATTATCCCCGCCCGAACTGCGGTGGAGCTCCCCCCGGTCATCAAAACAAAAAGCAAAATGGCTAAGATGCCCGCACTAAAGCCCAGATTATTCGGCAGAAAACTAAACAATTTCATCACCCATTCAGCGACAATGGTCACGTTGTATCCGGAGAGCGCGACGATATGTATCGTGCCTGTGTCCACGAAATTCTGCCGCATAGACTGGTCAAAGGATGATTTCTCCCCCAAGATAAGTCCACCCATCAGTAAATTTTCCGGCGCGGAAATGGCAAAATTTACTTTTTCTAAAAATTTTTCTTTGACAAAGAAAAGCGCGCTCTTTATCACATTGCCATTACCCCTAGACATTATTTCGATCTTGGGATAGCTCATAACATACAAAATCCCGTCTTTGCGCAAGTAATTTACATAGTCAAATTCTTTACCTGTATCCGTTACAAAGTTCTCTGGCTTCTTTAGAGTACCGATGAAACTTATTTCGTCTCCATATTTATAATATTCACCCAAATTCGCAGACAATAATATTTTTGATGTCCAACCTCTAGAAGTTATGAGTACTGTTAACTGTTGATTATTTTCTTTTAAACTTGGTTCATCTATAATTTCTCCCGACACTTGGCGCCGGAACGTCCACCGAATGAAATCTAAAAATCCCAAAAGAAAAAGCTAAAATAAAAACTGAAGTCAAAATACCCCACTTATTCTTACTAACTAAACTAAAAAATAAAATAAGCGCTAGAGAAATAACACCCAGCAAGATAGTAAAGTATGAATTTACAAAAATAAGAGAACGCAACAATATACCAGACAAAAACCCAAAACAAATTGTATAAAAAACTTTGTCCCGCATTTAAAATATTTTATTTTATAAGTTCAACTGGATCATTGTCCGCGAAGCTTGTGGCTATCTCGTCTACCCTGTCATTGTATTTATCTCCACTGTGTCCTTTTACATAAGTCCAACTTGGTTTTAATTCTTGGACTAATTCATAAAGCTCTTCCCAGAGTTCACGATTCATAACTGGTTTTTTTGCAGCATTGCGCCAATTATTTTTTTGCCAATTAAAAATCCACTCAGTAATTCCTAAAATCACATATTTTGAATCAGATACAATTTCTACATTTACACCATGACTGATGTTATTTTTTAAATATTTTAACGCTTCTATCGGTGCAGTGAGCTCCATCTGGTTGTTGGTTGCGTGATCTTTTCTTCCCCCAATTTCAAAAATTTCCTTGCCATTGATAACAACCACGCCCCAGCCGGCGGGTCCGGGGTTTCCTCTCGCTGCTCCATCGGTATAAATTTTTATCACATTCTTTTCCATCTCTATACTATATCAACTATTCTCAATCTTAGCTCTTCTCTGCCCCTAAATCTAGATAAATCAAAGGTAGCAAGTAAATTTACATTGATGCCCTCAGATAAAGTTTTCTCAAAAGAATCATGGTTGGAGAAAAAAGAAATGGCCGTAGCTTTATACTTGCTCATATCGTAAAAAGTGATTTCTAAATGCTCGCCTGAACCATTTTTCCCGAACTTTTTTATTTTTTCTATCTTTACATCTTCAAAAAGAAAAACGGGCTTTGTGTTTCCAAAACCAAAGGGAGACAATTTTGCTATTTCTCTCCAATTTTTCATATTTACCTCAGCTAGAGTAAGTTTTGTATCAAAACTTACCCCCACCTGCCCTCCCCCTACATAGGGGGAGATGCCTAGGGCAGAGGGGGTATTTTTAAAAGTAATAATTTTATGAAATGACGCCGACAAGGCCTCTTCTAGAAAATGAATTTTCTCGCTGTGCACGGTGAAACCTCCAGCTAGCTCGTGTCCACCGAATTCCAAGAAGGACTCACTGGTTTCGGTCATAAGCTCCACCACCGACACCGAACCATCGCTCCGACAAGAACCCTTAATGCAATCATTCTCATCTTTACCCCAGACGAAGACGGGTTTTTTGTACTCATCAGATATTTTACCCGCAACAAGTCCTAAGATTCCTACCCGCCATTCTGGTTTACCTATCACAATAACTTCTTTGTGCTCATAAGTTTCTAATTTCTTATTTGCTTCACGCATAATGCTCGTCACAATGGTTTTCCTTTCATCATTTATTTTTGATAAATGGTCCGCCAGAGACCCAGCTTCCGCTTCGTCCTTCGTGGAGAGAAGTTCATAGGCTCGCATTGGGTTATCCATACGCGAGGCAGCGTTTAAGCGCGGAGTAACCATAAAGCCAATGTCGTCTTCCGACAAATATTTTTGTTCTATCTTCATTTTTGCGAGAAGTTTCTGCAATCCTGGACGTGGAGACTTTCTTAAAACTTTTACCCCGAAATACGCGAGGGCTCTATTCTCCCCTGTAAGTGGAACCATATCGGAGAGTGTAGCCAATCCCGCCATATCCAGCATCCACTTCTCCTGCCCATCTTTAATTTTAAAATATTCGCCGTATTTTTTTATAAATCCCTGCGCCAGTTTGAAGACAACCCCCGCTCCACATAGCATTTTCTCTGGGTACTCGTCTACTTTTGGATTTAAAATCGCAAAGGCTCGTGGTAAGGTAAAAGCTTCTGCCGTAAGAGAGTTTTTGAGTGGTCTGGGGATTTTTTCCGAGGACCCGAGAAAATTCTCTTGCGGCAAAGCTTTTTGGTTTATGATCGGCAAGTGGTGATCTGTGATTATCGTATCAATACCGTCTACTTTCGCCTGCGCGACTTCTGCCACCGCCGTAATACCGAGATCAATGGTAATTAGCAGTTTTACTCCTGTTTTTACAAATTCTTTTATCGCATCAAGATTGAGCCCGTACCCTTCCGAGTTTCTTTGTGGAATATATACTTCATAATTTTTGTAATTTGCCAATTTAAACAAATCATTCAAAATTACGGCCCCGGGGATACCATCGCAATCATAATCTGCGTATATGACTATCTTCTCTCCCGCTTCCATCGCCTCAAATATCCTAATGCACGCGCGTTCCATATCCTTCATCAGAAATGAGTCATGCAAATCTCTTTCGTAATTTGGGTTTAAAAAAATTTCGGCTTGCGCCTCATCGGTAATTCCTCCGTATCTTTGCATGGATTGAATTTTAGCACATTTAGTATAGAATATATAAAGCTAAATAAATAAATTTTTTGAGCTGGTCTGGGGATTTTTTCCGAGGACCCGAGAAAAATTTGATTTATTTAACTTTATATGAACGATTGCATTTTTTGTAAAATTTCAAAAGGAGAAATTCTAAGCGCGAAAGTCTATGAAGATGCGAACTTTTTCGCCTTTTTAGATATAAACCCGGTGTTCGACGGACATTTGCTTATCATTCCTAAAAAACACGTCGTCTGGATGCAAGAAGCGGATGATGAGACAATCTCTGGAATCTTTAAGTTAACCAAAAAGTTAATGCTAGCGGTCAAGAATGGAACAGGGTGTGATTATGTACAAGTGTCAGTTGCCGGCACGGATGTCCCGCATTTTCACGTACACTTAATTCCAAGATATTTCAACGACAATTTTTCCAAGTTTCCAACCAAAAAATACAAAGAAGGAGAGATGGAAGAAGTAGCTAAAAAAATTATTTCAGCGCTTTAATTCCCGGTAGAGTTCCATTCGCCAAGAAATCCAGCGTGGCGCCACCACCAGTAGAGACGAAGGAAAATTTATTTTTAATTTTCATTTTAGAAACCAGAGTGATGGTATCTCCTCCCCCGAGGATGCTCTCCGCTTCTGAATTTGCGATTAGTTTTAAAACTTTCATCGTGGCTTTCGTCTCTCCGTCTTCATACTTTCCAAGTGGACCATTGAAAAGGATGAGTTTAGATTTTTTTATTAACGGCATAAGATTTTTCACAGATTTATCTCCGATATCCACAATAGCTTCATTTTTCACGACAAAATCAGTGGGTAAAATCAATTTTGAACTATTTAAAATCTTCTTGATATTATATTTTTTTTCATCAATAAGTGATTTTCTGACATCATAGCCTTTTGCTTTTAGTAAATAATTTGCCAAAGCTCCACCAACAAATATATAATCCGCTAATTTAAGATATTTTTTAAGTAAAGGTATTTTGGTGGAAAACTTAGCTCCACTTAAAATAAATAAAAATGGATGCTTTGTTTTTTTGAAAACATCGGATAAATTTTTTACTTCTTTTTCTAGCTGAAAACCTGCAAAGCTCGGCAAATATTTAGGAAGCAAGACGACTGAAGCGTGCTTTCTATGAGAAACTGAAAATGCCTCATTTACGTAAAAATCCCCCATTTTTGCTAATTCTTTTGCAAAAACTACATCATTTTTCATTTCACCCGGAAATTTTCTGATGTTATCAAAAAATGTAACTTTATTCGGAGATATTTTGGAAATTTCAAAAAAACATTTTATTACAGGCTCGAGACTCGCCTCTCCGTTTTTACCGAGATGTGTAAATAAAATAACTTTTGCACCCTCTTTAAGTAAAAATTTAATTGTTGGAATAGATGCCCTAATGCGAAAGTCATCTTCTACTTTTCCATTTTTTATGGGAACATTAAAATCTACCCGCACAAGAGTCGTCTTTCCTTTTAAATTTTTTATTGCTTTAATGCTTCGCATATTTTTATTATATCTATAAACTTTTTTGCGTTCAAAGAAGCGTTACCAACAAGCAATCCATCCACTCCCCCGTTTTGCAGAAAGTCTTTCGCGTTTTTAGTACTCACTGAACCGCCATAAATAATTCTCGTGCCAGCGACATCTTTGCCAAATTTATCGGAGAGAACTTTTTTAATAAAAATGGCCATTTCCATAGAATCACTAGGTGTGGCGTCCTTTCGGTCCGGGGTGCTAGAAATCGCCCAAATAGGTTCATAGGCGATGATAATTTTACCAAAAGAATTTTTAGAAATCCCCGACAAACATTCTTCCAACTGAATTTTAACCAAGTTGAAATAACCATGGTCCGGGTCGCGGACGTTTTCCCCCACGCACAATATCGGACGGAGTCCCGCCACAAGCGCGCTTTTTATTTTTTTATTTATGTCAATATTATTTTCACCCATTCCTCGTCTCTCTGAATGACCCAGAATGACATACCTTACGCCGATATCATAAAGCATTTCCGCCGACACTTCGCCCGTGAAAGCGCCAATATCTCCATAAAAGGCGTTTTGCGCGCCCAAAGATATTTTTCTGGCCCCGCCCGTAAGGCTATGGCCGAGGGATATTTTTTTTAATTTTTCCAGATATAGAAACGGCGGACAAATCACAATTTCCGTCGTTTTTGTGGTGGAAATGTTTTTCGCCACATTGGTAAACAATTTTTCCGCTTCTTTTTGGGTAAGCGGGTTCATTTTCCAGTTACCTACTATTATTTTCTTCTTCTCCATATGGCAAATTATATCATAATACGTTAAAATATATGTAATGAATTTACACACTACTGAAAAAGGATTTACTCTCATTGAGACGTTAGTCGGCAGCGCTGTGTTCGTCATTCTAGCGCTTTCCGCTTATAGAGCTTTCGGTGTGCTGATGGACGCGGTTTCTATGTCGCAAGCGAAACTGGCCGCCACTACGCTAGCCAATGAACAATTTGAGGTTATCCGCAACTTGCCTTATGACGACGTAGGTATAGAAAACGGTATTCCAGTGGGGAAAATAGCCAGAAACCAAACGGTGTTAAAAGACAATTATTCTTTTGATGTCCAAACCACAATAAGAAACACCGACGACCCCTTTGACGGAACGATAGGGGGAAGCCCTTCGGACACTTCGCCGGCAGACTATAAATTAGTAGATTTAGATATTACCTGTTCAAGTTGTAAAATTTTTTCTCCACTTAAATTTACCACACTAGTAGCGCCTCACGCGCTTGAGACTGCTTCTTCAAATGGCGCCCTCTTTATCCAAGTTTTTGATACCGCCGGTATGCCCGTGACTAACGCCTCCGTTCACATAGCGAACACAGAAGCCAACCCAGACATTGTCATAGATGAAATAACGGACAACACCGGATGGGTAAAGATAGTGGACGCTCCTCCTGGAACGAACACCTACAACATCACAGCAACCAAGTCGGGATTTACGACAGACCAAACATATCCCCAAGGAGGGGTAGCGGGAGAAAACCCAGTAAATGAAGATGTGACTGTCGTACTGCAACAAGTCACCCAGGCTAGTCTTCAAATAGACAAAGTAAGTTCGCTCAACGTCTCGTCAGTAGATGCTCTGTGTGTAGCATTACCAGATATTAGTTTTTCTCTCACGGGAGAAAAGCTTATCGGCGCTCCCGCGGTGAAAAAATATCCCACTCAAGATTTTTCCACGGATTCTTCCGGAGGAGAAACTGTCTCCGACCTGGAATGGGACACTTATCACATATTGCTCACTTCTCCCGCTTATGATTTCGCGGGCGGGACTCTGCTTCCAAACTTCGCCATAAATCCTGATGAAAATAAAAATCTGCAATTGTTGGTCGTTCCCCATGTGGATAGAGCTCTGTTGGTTTCAGTGGAAGATTCACTCGGAGTGGCGATAGACGGAGCAAGTGTACAATTGCAAAAAGACATATTTGATCAAACTAAAACCACCAATTCTCTGACGTGCGCCACTCCGGGTCAAGCTTTCTGGAATGGTCTTGATGGTGGAATTTATACACTCACGGTTTCCAAAGCCGGGTACACCACTTCTGTCGGCACGGTGGACGTTTCTCTCCCATGGCAGAATCAAAGCATAATTCTTCTTCCTGAAACACCTTAATATGCAAAACAAATTAAAAAACGGAAAAAATACAGCTTCAGGGTTCACTTTAATAGAAACGCTTTTCGGGGTAGCAATTTTTGTTTTGATAATCGGTGCGCTAACTTTATTTTCAAAAAGTGTTTGGGTTAACAATTCTTTTATTTCCGCTGGTCTGGTTGATACGAATGCGGGCAGACAAGTTTTAAAAACAATGGTTTCTGAAATACGCACCGCTTCCACTTCCGACACCGGCACATACGTCATAAATCAAGCCGGGGCATCTTCCTTCACTTTTTTTGCCAACATAGATACCGACACACTGAAAGAAAAAGTCAGATATTTTCTCTCCGGCACTACCCTACAGAGAGGAGTGATCAAACCGACCGGCAGTCCGCTTTCTTACAATGCGGCTAATGAGAAGATTTCAACCTTACTCCAAAATGTGCAGGGTTCTTCAATTTTTGAATATTTTGACAAAAATTACGACGGAACCACGGCACCATTATCTTTCCCGATAAACATCCCAAATGTTCGTTTGGTAAAAATAACCATTACAACTGATGCTGATCCGAATCGCCCGCCTGCACCTATGATATTTTCTACCCAAGTTTCAATCAGAAACTTGAAGGATAATTTATGACCAGAAAAAAAATAAAATTAAATAAAAAAAGTGGGGTGATTATCGTGCAAACAATGGTCTTCGCCGCGATTGTTGTGATAATGATAGGCGCACTCTCTAGCTGGGCCGCCACCACGGTGAAAGCCGGCAGAATAGCTTTCAACCGCGAACAAGCCTTTCAGTCCGCCGAGGCGGGCATAGACTACTACAGATGGCACTTGGCGCATGCTCCGACGGATTACCAAGACGACACCGGGGCGCCAGGACCATATATCCACCCGGTGAAAGACAGGAATGGCGACACCGTTGGACAATTTTCTCTTGATATAACCTCTCCCCCACTTGGTTCCACCAAAGTAAAAATAAAATCCACTGGTTCTTCATCGCTTGATTCGTCATATGTGCGAAAAATAGAAACAGAGGTGGCGAAGCCCTCTATCGCCAAATATTCCGTAGCGGGACACAACGCTATGCGTTTCGGTGCGGGTACGGAAATTTTCGGACCAGTACACGTTAACGGTGGAATACGTTTTGACGGATTGGCTCACAACATTGTCACGAGCGGAGCGACGACCTACACGGATGTGGACAGCGACGCCTGCACTGGAAGCAATTCTTATGGCGTACACACTTGCTTATCCCCTCAAGACCCGACTTCTCCCACCGCTCTGCCACTGCGTCCTGATGTATTTGAAGCCGGAAGACTCATCAGCCAACCAACTATTAATTTTTCCGGCTTCACCACCGATTTGGCCATCTTGAAATCAAATGCCGAGACGAATGGATTCTATAGAGACGCGGCAGGAAGCGGATTCGTTGGATATCATATCGTTTTAAAAACGAACGATACTTTTGATTTATACAAAATAAATTCTTGGGCCAGTATGAGCGCGAATAATTGTTTCACTCAATCCCCGAATAATTCCAGCTGGAGCGTCGGCACACAAACTCTGCAGGGTAATTACGATTTTCCTTTGAACGGGATAATCTTTATAGAAGATCATCTCGTGGTTGATGGACAAATAGATGGAGCGCGTCTCACCATTACTGCTGCTGACCTGCCCGTACCATCGGATACCACCAAATACAAAAATATAATCATAAACAATGACATCTTGTACACTTCTTATGATGGCTCTGACTCCATCGGACTCATCGGACAGGCCGGAGTGCTAGTCGGGATGATTAGTGAAGATGATTTAAAAATAGATGGAGCGCTCATCGCTCAAAACAACAAAGTGGGAAGATTTTATTACGGCGGCTGGAGCTGCTCTTACAAATATCGTGATGCCATTTCTCTCTACGGGATGATAGCTTCTTATGCTCGATACGGCTTTGCCTTTACAGACAACACGGGCTATGCCATCCGCAGTATAACTTATGACGCAAATTTGCTTTACGCTCCCCCTCCGAATTTCCCTCTCACTTCGGACCAATATGTGATCCTCTCTTGGCAAGAAATAAAATAAGTAAATAGATTAAAATTTACTTTTTATTTTCTTTAATTAAAAGATTGTTATGCTTTAAGAATTTTTTTGACACAGTTAAGAGCATTTGTTAGTATATAATGTGTGGTCATAGAAAATAATTTTTCAAAAGCAAAAGAAACTCCGATTTCCGAAACTCAGGGCATAAACGAAGCAGAGTTATTATCGGAAAAACGTTATAAAAAAATAGGAGAAACCTTTGCTATGATAATAACGCAAATATCAAGTTTATCTGTCCCAGAAAAAACAATAGAAGAGTGGAAGATTTTGTCATCTTCTACACGTATCATAGATAATAAGTTAGATGGTATTAATAACCCGATAGAAAGATTAAAATTTTCACAAAAGATAATTAGCTTTTTGCGGGGAAATGCAGATGATTTTTCTGAAGAAAAAGATTTAGAAAGGTCTATTATGGGTATCAAAAATATAATAGCAGGTCTTGAAGAAAACCAAAGAGATTCTTTTATTGATTCCCTCTCAAATATTTTAAAAATCACAGAAAAAATAAAAACAGAGGAAAATCCTAAAAAAATAGCCGAACTAACAAGAGTTGAAGGACAAATAGCTGCTAGATTTTATTTATTCTTTTTACCCCGTGAGTTTAAACTAAGTGAAAATTATAAAAAACTCTTACATGCCTTTACAAGACTCGGCCGAGCTGCCAATAGTTTTGACAGCTTTGTTGATTTACCAGAGGACTATAAAAATAAAGAGGTACAAATTCCTCCAACTATTTTGAATAGAACATTATTCCTAGGCTCTGTGCTCTCTGACGGATTATCAATGATGAAAGACATAGGATTGTCTAAGGATTTAATTAAAAGATTTTTGCTTGCCATAAAACATGTTACTTTAGACGCTCCAAAAAAATTAAAATAACATTATATTTTATTTATTTTTAATCTATTTTAATATAATCTAACATTTTTTTAAAACATATTTTAAGCCAAGCTGTATATATTTCTTTGTTATCCTGCATATCCTGTTCTAACCATTTGACATCAACCCATTTATAAGTATTAACCTCTGATAAATTTGGAATTGGATCGTTGTTATGTTTTCCGATAAAAACGTGGTCAAATTCATTTTCTGTAAGTCCGTTGTCAAAAGCAGCTTTATATCTAAAACTAAATGCTTCAACAAGTTCAGTGTCAAATCCCATTTCTTCTTTCAATCTCCGATGCGCGGAATTTATCGTATCTTCCCCAGGCATAGGATGACTACAGCAAGTATTAGTCCACAACCCTCCAGAATGATATTTATTTAAAGCTCGTTGTTGAAGTAGTAACTGATTTTTATTATTAAATACAAAAATCGAAAAAGCTCTGTGTAAATTTGCGTTCTGGTGAGCTTTCAGTTTTTCTTCAACCCCTATTGGTTTGTCATTTTCATCTACAAGAATAATAAGATTGTTCATAGTTAAATTTTATTTACCCAACCTACGTTCCCGGAAAGAAAATTCATCAAGGATTTTTTTAAATTCTTCGTAAGAAAAATCTGGCCAATAAGTTTTTGTAAAAAATAATTCGCTATAAACAGACTGCCAAGTTAAAAAATTGGACAAGCGCATTTCTCCGCTAGTGCGAATAATTATATCGGGATCTGGAACACCAATTTTGTTGGTCCATAAAAATTTTGAAAATTCTTCTTCTGTCATACTTTCAATTTCTTTTTTATCTTTTATTTTTGAAATTTCTTTAGCAGCATTAAGAATTTCCCGTCTACCCCCATAAGAAAATGCAATTACTGTGTGTAATTTTTTAAGCTCTATGGTTTCTTCTTCGGCTTTTAAAATTAATCTTTTTAGATCTTCCGATACCAGAGACATATCGCCGACGAAGCTTACTCTTGCGCCTTTTTCTTTGAACAAAGGAAGGTCTTTATCCTTGTCTACCATTAGTTTAATAAGATTCATCAAATAAGAAACTTCTTCTTTTGAACGCTTCCAGTTTTCAATTGAAAAAGCGTACACGATTAGATTTGGTATTTTCTCCCCAATACACCAATCCGCTATCTCTTTTACTTTATTGTACCCAATCTTATGTCCCTCAAAACTAGGAAGATTCCTCTGCTTAGCCCACCTACGGTTGCCATCCATAATAATTCCTACACATTTTGGTTTTTTGAGATCTTTTATTTCTTCTATTGCCATAAATATTTAATTTAGAAAATCACCTGTTGCGTTAATAAACTATTATAAAATCATTGAATTTTTTTGTTGGCTCATTAAATTTTGCCTCCACACTTTCTATGCGCATTTTTATCCTCGTAAGAAATGGCCCTTTGTGCAATAACACTAAAAATTTTTGGATGTCCTCTTGTTCCCCTACCGATATAATTTCCACAGAACCATCTGGTTGATTTTTGACTATACCTACAATATCCAAACTTCGCGCTTTTCTTTGCGCAAAATCACGAAACATAACATCTTGAACCTTTCCCTTTATTATACATTGTAATTCTATTTTCATGTAAAATGACAAGTTTGTTTTTATTCTATACTGCCTAAAATGGAATAAAGCGGTGAAATCATAGAGATAGCAAAGAAGCCCACCGCCGCGCCAATCACAATCATCAGTAATGGCTCAATAATGGTGGAAAGATTTTTCGTCTTGTTTTCAACTCCCTCTTCATAAAAGAGAGCGATTTGGAGCAACATATCCGACAGTTTTCCGGTCTCTTCTCCAACTTCTATCATCTCTGACATCATCACCGGATAGAGTTTTAAATTAGCCGCAAAGGCTTCCGAAAATGGAGCGCCTTTCTCCACCAATATCTTCGCGTCGTTTAAGACTTTTTTATAATAAATATTTTGGACCACGTCTTCAGTTATCTCAACAGCTCGTGTGATAGAAACCCCGGAGGACAAGAGCGAGGACATTGTGCGTGCGGTTCGCGCCGTATTGAGCTCTCTAGCCAGGGTACCAATCAAAGGAAGACGCACCACCGCAAAATCAATATATTTCGCCATAAATTTGGCCCGGAAAAGATAAGTCAGTCCGACACCCGCCCCGATGACAATCATAAAAGTTAAAATCAAGTTATTGGAAAAAAAGTTCCCCATAAAAACAAGAATGCGAGTAGAGAGGGGCAGAACCACACCGAGCTCCTTGAAGGTGCCGGATAGGGTCGGCACCACAAAAGCGAACATCAGAACTCCAATGACAACCATCGCCGACATAATAACGCCCGGATAGATGAGCGCTCCACGGATTTTCTTGGTCAGGGAGTATGCTTTCTCTAAGTTTAACCCAATATCGGAGAGCGCTCCGGCTAAATTTCCGGACTCCTCGCCGGCGCGCGCCATAGATACAAAAAGTTTAGAAAAAACATTCGGGAATTTGGCAAAGCCGGAAGAAAGCGTTCCACCCCCGTTTATATCCGCCGAAATAGATGTAAGAATTTTATTCAAAGAGGGATTTTTGGTTTGTTTTTGTAAAACCAAGAGAGCGCGATAAAGCGATAGTCCGGCCTTGAGCATTCCGCTTAAATTTTTCGTTAAGATAATCTGTTCAGCCACGCTCACTTTTGAAAATTTTCCCAAAAAGGCGTTAAGCTTCCCGGACAGACTGGCGCCTTGTTCGGAGATAGACACAGGCAGTAACCCGCGAGACTTCAAATCTCTAGAAAGAGCGTAACGGTCCACGGCATCCATCGTGCCCTCTACTATTCCCCCCTCTTTTGATTTTGCGCTGTATGAAAAAAGCATAAATTTCTTTAGAGATAGTGCCTTAGACTCTATCTAGAGTCTAAGGCACTATCTCTTACTCCGACACAACACGGAACACTTCTTCTAAGGTGGTTACCCCGAGCACCGCTTGAAAAACTCCGTCTTCAATCATAGTCATCATTCCCTCTTTCTTTGCTTGGGCCTCCATATCGTCTTGGGAAGCTCCTTTAATAATCATTTCTTTTATAGTCGGAGTCACCTTCAACACCTCGTGCATACCGATACGGCCGGAATACCCATCTTCAAACTCACTGCTCTTTACAGGTTTGTAAAAAGGAATTTTATCCCAAGTGTCTTTCGCACCCACGATGTTTTCTTCCTTCAGAAAACCTAGCACCCTACCCAAATCAACTATTTTTTCAAGATTTTTTATCTCGGCAGACGACAAGAAATACTTTTCCTTGTCGGGAGTGAGTCTACGCACCAATCTCTGTGCGATGATTGTCTTGACGGTGGCAGTTATTAAAAAAGGTTCCACTCCCATATCTATCAATCTCGGAATGGCTCCAGAAGCAGAGTTCGTATGGATGGTGGACAGCACCAGGTGTCCTGTAAGTGAAGCGTTCACCCCCAGCCCGGCTGTCTCTCCGTCGCGAATCTCCCCCACCATCACAATGTCCGGGTCTTGACGCAAAAGAGAACGAAGCCCGTTGGCAAAAGTTAGGCCAATTTCCGGCTTCACCTGTGTCTGGTTGACTCTCGGCATCTGATATTCAATAGGGTCTTCCACGGTAGAGATGTTTACTTCCGGTCTGTTTAAAATATCAAGCATCGTATAGAGCGTGGTGGTCTTGCCGGACCCGGTTGGACCCGTAGCGAGCACCATTCCCGTTTTTTGTTTCAGAGAATTGTGTATTCTCTCCAATCCTTCGCCGTGGAAACCAAGTGTCTCCAAAGAAAATCCGTGCGCATTTTCTTTTAGGATTCTGATGACAGTTTTTTCTCCGAAGAAAGTAGGCAGAGTGGAAACACGGAAGGAAATTTTCTCCCCATTTTGTTCTATTTTAAATCTTCCGTCTTGGGGTAATCTTTTTTCATCCAGTTTCAAGTTGGACAGAACCTTAATGCGCGCGGTTATGCCCAGACCCGCATTTTTATCGAGCACCATTGCATCGTGCAGGATGCCGTCTATGCGATAACGTACCGTAAGTTCTTTTTCGCCCGGTTCAATATGGATATCGGATGCGTTTTGTAAAATGGCGTGAAAGATGAGAGAGTCTACAATCTTCACCACTGGCAAGTCTTCCGCCATTTCTTTCAATTCAGATTCTGATTTTTCTCCCGGCTTCTTACCATCTTCCGAGGGAGAGACATTGAGTGACATAGATTCTTTCTGAATGATGTCTTGAAACTCGGCTTCCAGGCTCTGCCTGTACTGCACGAGCACAAATCTGATGCAGCCTGGGTAGAATTTTCAATCCAGAACGCTTCTTGATGATATCAATTACCGGCAAGTCATCCACGTCCAGCATCGCCACTTCCAGGGTATCCTCGTTTTTTTTATAAGCGACGATATTGTAGTTGCGCGCGATGGGTTCCGGAATGAGAGAAAGCACGGAAAAGTCTATTTTCTGATTAGTTAAACTGATGAATGGTATACCCAAGACGAAAGCTTCCATCCGTTTTAAATCCGTTTCGGAAATTTTACCACCAGAGAGCAAAATGTCTCCGAGCTTCTGTTTTGTTTTCTTTGCTTTTTCTTCCGCTTCTTCAAATTGGGAAGGCTTCACCAGCCCAGAATCTAAAATAAATTTCTTCAGCTGTTCTTCGTTGATTTGCATTAGTTCATAGTATAACAAAAAATAGTAAAAACCCCCTAATCCCCCTTATCAGGGGGACTTGAATTTCTTCCTCTCCTGACAAGGGGAGGTTAGGAGGGATTGAATTTTTAATCTTCTATAATTACCGGTTTCTTCTTTGCCTCTACACACGAAGCAGGACTGCCTCCACTTTGACCTGGGCAAGTCCAAGTCCAAGAACTTATACCATTGTTGTTGTTTATGCTTGGTGTCGGAGAGGCACAGTTATAATGTATAGCTGGAGCTCCACAAGAACCGGCGATTGGACTGCCGAAAGGAGGAGCAGTAACCGTGAGATCACCATCTTTTATTACATCAGTGCTTGAACAATATGGGTAGGTCGGCGCGCTGTTATTGATAATACAACCATTTTCGAAGGTGCCAGGGATATAACCAGCTGCACAATTGAAGTTTGCTACAGTACTCACAAATCCATTCCAAGAGCAAGTGCCGGAACCAACGTCAGGAAGAATGGAGTCGGAAATAACTCCGTAGTCACAGGAAACAGTATATGCTCCTCCATAGGTTACTGTTGTCTCACTTACACTTCCATTAAAGCTTGGAGTTGGGGTACAAGTAGGAGCTGAAACTGCACACTTACTCCCATCCCAAGAAGTACCCGTAACGCAAGTAGCTGTGGCAGTGGCTGAAGTAAGTGGTACGGAATTGTTGTTGAGGAAGAAAGTTCTGGAGCTATATGGGACTGAAGCGGAGAAATTGGTACCGTTGTCTCCGGTAGTAATTATAGTATTAGAGCTAGGGGTATTGGAAGTAATATTGGACGTGCCTACAGGGTTAGCGGTAGTCCAGGTCAAAGCAGTGTTACAACTGCTACCATTTTCCGCAATTGTACAATTAGATGCCGTGAGTGTTCCTGTGGTTGGCGCCGTACAATTGATAGTCTTCGGACTAGCTGGAAGAGTAACCCAGGCGTTGGTACTGGGATTTTGTGCCTGTGCGGTTATTGTATGGTTAGTTCCATTAGAAATGAGACCCGACAAATTTATCCAGAATGAACAAGTTCCTCCAGTACATACTCCCGCTGTTTCCAAATCTCCTCTATAAGTGCTAGCGACACCTGTAGCCACCTGTACTCCATCACTTAATATTTTTATATTTAAATCAAGACCCAGGTCAGCAGAGTATGCAGCCCATCCGTCTGCGCGACATTGGGAAGCAACCACTGTTCCGCTATATGCATCATGATACCCTGTTACCGTGCCGGCTGTGGCGCTGACTGTAACATTGGTCCAAGCGCTACAGTTGTTGAGTTCGCTTGATTCAGTAATAACCCCGTTTGGCTGTGGGGGCAGGTCTGCACAAGCTCTGACGGAATATGTTCCAGCAGTTGTGAAAGTATGCGAAGGTGAAGTAACAGAACGACTAAGAGAAGCACCAAGAGCAGGTGTCGTGGCAGTAGGTGTCAGAGTAGCAATCGTGCCTCCCCCGTTAGCTGCGCTCGCTAACTGAAAGGAATAGGTAAATGAGACCCCACTTGACGCACCTCCGATATTTGAGATATCAGAAGAGAAAGTTCTCGCTACATTTACGGTTGCAATGTTCGGAGTAGGAGCAGAAGCGGTGAGATCAGGTAATGGATTTGCTACTATTTCACAGGAATTTCCGTCCCATTCGGTACCCGCAACACAATACGGAGCAACTGAAGCTTGAGCAAGCCATACACCATTGTTATAAAGATAAAATATTGACTCCACTCCGTTATTATATGGAACGGTGAAAGTATAAGAACTGTTGTTTGCGCTTGGTCCCGGGCTAGGAGTTCCTGTCGCGCTTGTGACAGCAGAAATAGCCACCGGGCTACTGGTGGTCCAGGTTAGAAGTTTAGTACAAGTAGTTCCCCCCGCAGGAATATAACAAGTGGAAGAAGATGGGGAAAGAGTGCCGGACATTACATCTTTATATTCTGTACATAAGTCATTTGTACCTCCGTTTGGACTATTACACCACCATTGATAAGAATTTGAATATTCGGCGGTAGAACCAAGCACACCAGAAGCACAATTATTATGTATTTCTGGAGTTGCGCAAAGACCATTAATAGGAGTGACTGCTGGTGTTATGTAAACGGTACAGCTTGCTTGTTGCGCTCCACTTGTGACTGTCGCCGTCTTAGTTCCTGAATCTGTCCAAGCTGGCCAGACTTCGATTCCAGTAGTTGCATTACTTGCCACAGGAGTAGCGCTGTAAGACCAACTGTATGTTCCAATTCCGCCAGTTGCTCGAAACTTTGCTCCGGCATTTGGATAAATAGGTTCCGCTTGATTTGTGTCGTGAGCGCAAGAGAGGGTAGGAATAGTAGGGAAACTAAAATTTATTGTACAATTATTATTTATTGTAGCAGAATAAATACTAGTTGAAGCAACATATCCTCCGGGTGTACATTCTCCAAAAATTTCAACGTCAGCAGGACTAAAAGAGTGCCCACTATTTATAGTTAAATCAAAATCTACAGGAGTACCAGGTAGTACACTCTGAGGGGTTAACGGAGTCCCAGAACCGCCCTCACCATAATGCGGAGTAACGGTAACAGGAGTAGGAGCTGGAGGAGTATATATCGGGCTGACACACGATCTAGTATTATCTGCATTATCACTGATCGGCACATTACAGGTATCACCAGAAGTTACAGTACAAGTTCCACCGGCGACATTTATACCACTTGATCCACTTACTCCCGATGCTGGAGCATCATATGAACCAGAAAGAGTGTATGTGGGAGCAGAGGTAGAATCCCAGGTTCCACAAACAGGTGCAATAGCATCAAATTTATTATTTGGACCGTAAGCAGTATAATAATCAGTTGCCTGACCAAAATTAACAGCACAATTACTTCCATTTTGTGGTGGAGCAACACAATCTCCAGTATAAACATCTGTAACCCCAGAATCATGCGTATATGTATATGTACCAGTAAACAAAAGTCCACTAGACAAATTATTCCATGGAACACTTATAGCTGATGGCACCCAGGTCACTTTTATACAAAATTCGGGATCCTGAGTACAAACAGCACTCACTTTGTGCGAAAACAAAAATCCAGAGATTATTAAAACAAAAACAGTTAAAATAAAGATTTTAAAAAATTTATTCATAAAAATATATTATATATTATAATCTTTTAATTATACTACAAATAAAAAAAAGTGGATAACTTATCCACAAATAATGTTCTAAAAACGAAAATCCCCGCCCGAGCGAACCCGGGCGGGGGGGTAGACCTTGTGGGTCCGATTGGAGATTACCGCTCCCGCGGAGCTGCGGAAACGGTTGGAATGCACACTGTGCGGGTTGAGCTTTCCCAGTTGTCTGGGGTCTTCTCCGCGCTCACGGTGAAGACCACACTTCCCTCGAGCTTGTCATTTGAGGGGATGAAGTAGTCCCCCTGCATTGGAACAGGGATGTTCCCCATCGCTTGAGACGCAATGACAACAAGGTTTAGGCCGAACTTGCCGGAGAGGTTGATACCACCGGCGACCGGATCTGCCCCCTCCAGGGGTCCCAGAATGGGGATTTTCGAGATCCGGTGGGACACCTGTCCCGTAACGGTGATCACCTTGCCTTCAGCAAGGATTGTTACCCTGACGGTGTAGATCCCGTCCGGATACCCTTCCAGGTTTTCAGCTGGGAATGGGCCGAAGAGGAGTTGGCCCCACCAGTTCTGGCCACCAGGGTTGAAGACCGAAGTACCACTGCCGATCCTCACCACCACTCCATCCGGCCTCTCAAGCCACTTGTCCACCCTTACTTCAGAGTGGACAGAGCCGAGGACACTGTATGTTACATAACAGTCCCGATGGACTGTTGGTCCCATACACTCGATATGAATGGCGGGTCGTAGTCCACCAGTCTCCGCCGGGTGAACCGTACGACGGGGCGGTGCTGGAACGAAGGTCAGGGGTTGCGTCCGCGGTTGCGTCCGCAGTGCGGACACAGACGACTCTTCCGGCATCGCCGAGGTGTTGAACACCTCAGGGCCGTCGTTTCCGATCACCTGGTCGTTCTGCGCCGAAGCGGAGAACGCCAGTACGAAGGTCGCGAAAACGAGAACGAAGATGTGACGCATGACTAGCGTCCTCCTTTCGACCCCACCTTCGAGGCAGGGTCTGTTGTACGAAAAATAGTTGACGAAGAGCCACTCTCCGATTCGTTGATAATATACCACAAAAAGTATGAAAAAGCAAATAGCAAGGAGAGTTATCCACAGTTCCCTTTTGTATAAAAAAAGCCTTTAAAATTAAGAAAAAATCTGGTATTGACTGAATAAAAAATGTGTATTTTGGTTATTTTCTCTTTTCTGCCAAGAAATAAAAAATATGCCAATTTAGGCGGAAATTTTAAGACTTTTCTAAAAAAGGCACTGGACTGCCCTTTTCTATAGTTTAGAAAGGGTGCACGAAAAATGAACTTAGTAGCAAATTTTTTTAAATTGAATTTCTGACGAAAAGAAATTTTTCTTATTAAAAAATTCTTCTTCGTTTATGTCTTTTGACAACAAAGCATACAGAGAAAGTTCTCCATTCTGCAATCCGTAGAAAAATGCAAAACCCTCATCATTTACTGGCACATCTGATAACACCGGAGCATCTAAATTTGGACGAATAGTATAACCAAAACGCAACCTGAGATCTAAGTAGTCAGTGGTATTAAAAACTCCAAAAGCATTTCTTGATCTGGTAATTACATTTTTAATGTTACCCTCTTTACAAATTAATTTTAATCTAAGAAAATCAATAATGGAACCCAAGCTTCCATACGACACATGAGAAACAGTTATTCTATCTGTAGCTTTAAACGCCAAAGAAACCATATCATCTTTAAACGCCATTATTCCGCTTCCTACCATTTTTCCGTTTTGATAAAAAAACAACGCCTTTATATTAAATCCTTTTAGGATCTCTTCTCGATACCATTCTTCTGTCGCCAAAATGTTATGATCGTGCTCCTCCATTTTTCCCTTATAGTAGGGCAACCACTCAAGAAATTTTTTCTCGGTTAATTCTTCATATTTCCATTCAATATTGTTTTTCTCTAATACCTCATTGCTTTTACGCAAAAAAGATTTTAATTTTTTACCTTTTATGTTGTTAAACAAATCAGTTTCATTAGAAATTGAAAGATGATATAGAATTTTCTCAGGTCGTTCAATATTGAATTGTTTTAGAGAGATAATTCTTGTCATAAAAATAAAATTTAACAACAATATTATATAAATAATATACTCAACGTTATAAAATAAAAAGAAAAGAAAAGGGGCCGAGAAAGTTGCATCAGCCCCTTTTCCCAGCCCCTCGATGGGGCTACTTGCAGCTCGTGCAGCAGGAAGCCGTGCGCCGAACCGTCGGCTTGATCTGAGCAACGGAGATCTTCTTCACGTGTCATCACCTCCTCTCTATATTTAGTTTACATCTTGCACGCCAATAAGCAAGAAGGATCTGGGGCAAATGCATCGCCAGTTACGGCATAGGCCAAGGCGCGACAACCTCCGCACACATCAGCCTGTGGACAGGTTCCGCAGATTTGAACGTACTTTTCCCGTTCCCTTATCTTCTGCAGAAATTCAGAACCGAACCAGACACGAAAGAACGTGTCATGCCTTGCATCTCCCAACGATATGGGTAAACGACGACACGGCATGAACTGTCCAGCCGCATCAATAGTCAGGGTGTTGTACCCAACAGGGCAAAATCCACTACTGCCGACCGTGTACCAAAGAGGACGAGTGGAAAGCAGACTGATTGATCGCCCCCTTTGCAGAAGAGCGACGTTTTCAATCACCTCGCGATTCTCGGATGGGGTTAGCATTTCCTCTTGTGCACCGGGTCCAATCGGGACCAAGCAGGAAAAGTTTACCCGCTCAATCCCAATATCTTCCATCGCTTCGATGAATTCAGGAATAGCCTTTGCGTTCCTCCGCATGATTACGTAGTGAACGCTGACCTTCAAGCCGACAGACAGGAACTTCTTGATTCCCGCGATCGACTTGCGGTAGTTTCCTGTGCCCCTGATTTCATCATGGATTGCTTCCGTGCCGTCAATGCTTATTTGCACACCTGCTTGGTGACGTATCAGGCACTCCAGAATCTTGGTGTTCGGCGGAACTGTGCCATTGGTTAGCACGTATGGTTTGATGAAAACGTCTTGGCTCTTTGCGTAGTCAATCAGTTCAGAAAGGTGGTCGTAAAGAAGCGGCTCGCCTCCTGTGAACGAGATTTCGCCGTCCATTTCCATTTTCTTCAGGAAGTCAGCGAAATTGTCGAGCACCGTGAGTTCTTGTTCGTAAGTGAGCGTGACAGTTGGGTTCTTCCAATCGTAACAATGGCGACACTTCAGATTGCAAGCGTTCAGAACGTGCAGTTGTAGAAGGAACTTCCCCCTATCTTTTTGCTCTGAGGGGTCAACTAGAAGCCCTTCTGTCCGCATGAAGTCAAAAACCTCCCCCTCGGGTGGATTCTCTCCCGTGGGTAGGTTTGACAGCAATGTTCGCCCGCACTCATCAACTTCATACAGTTCGCCCGTCCTCGTATTCATCAGATGTTGGCCCAGGTCAATTACATCTCGAGACAGTCTGTAGCTCATACTTTCTCCTCTCTTGTTGTCAAAGATCCATTGTGGTTCATTAGCTTGGATAGCTAAGCTTATTTCACGTAAAGCTTAACAATACCTATCTCACCTTGTCAAATTGACCGTATTAGCTCAATAGCTTGGAATCACCCAATAGAGAATGCACTAAAAAAACCCCGAGCGAGGACTCCCCTCGCTCACTTAGTTATCCACAGTTCCCTTTTGTATAAAAAAAGCCTTTAAAATTAAGAAAAAATCTGGTATTGACTGAATAAAAAATGTGTATTTTTAAAAAATTTGATGTTTACAATTTAGATTTGGTATATTCATCAACTATCTTTTTTATAGTCTCTTTTACTTCATCCCAAGAAATTAATTTTAAATATACTGGCTCAGGATCTAAATCAGCGTCAGAAAAATAAATTAAGCTTTTTAAAATATGAAGTATATTATAATTGTATTCTTTGTATTTTGCATTAAAAAAACCCAGAATATCTTCTAGAGAATATTCTTTTAAAAGCACAAATAAATCCACAAAATCTTTTTTACTACCTCTGCCAGAGATTGCAAGTATTTTCATCGCGGCAATGTCTCGTTCATCTGCAATATATACACCTTCATATTCTTTTTTAGGAAAAAGAAGCTTGTATGGATATTTAAAAAAACTAATTTTTACTCCATCAAGCAATCCATTTAAAGTACCCTCACTCTCCGAACTAATCTCAAGATGCCCTTGTTTAGAAAGTCGTTCTGCTATTTCCCTTGTTGAAAAATTCTCAACACAAAAAAAATCTAAATCAACAGATATCCTGTGGCCCAACAAAAGCGCCAGAGCTGTGCCACCAGCCAAATAAAACTCTGACACAGAATCTTTGATTTTATTTAAAACTATTGCCGTTTCTTTGCTTAATGTTTCTTGGTGCATTTTGTTAAACAATATTATAAATATAAAGCCAAAAATTTAAAGATTTTTTATCAAGCTCGCTTCTTTCCCTTTTTATAACTTCTTTTATTTCATCTTTAGAATACATACCACTAAGCCAAGAATAGTCCGTAAGTGTGCCAAATTTTAAAATACGTTCTATTATATAGCGCTTGTGTTTTAATAAATCAATATTATCTATGTTCGTATCCCAAAATAAACTTTTTTTTGCAAGTGGAGACATAGGTATATTATAACATATTTTTATCTAATTTAGTATCTACCGAATCCTGCCTCCCAGTCCCCTTTTGTATAAAAAAAGCCTTTAAAATTAAGAAAAAATCTGGTATTGACTGAATAAAAAATGTGTATTTGAAAAAGATTATTACTATTAAATCCCAAAGATGATATTATGTTTCTATGCTAATTTTAGCTTACGTGTTGATTTTCTTTTTGTTTTTAATCATTTTTCTCACTCTTCTTTTTTTTATAAATCCACTTTTTTCTTTTATACCGTTTGTTCCGGTAAGAAGAAAAGTTTTAAATAAAATAATTTCAGCGCTTGAACTCAATGACCAGAGTATCCTCTATGATCTTGGATGCGGGGATGGGCGTATCCTTTTTGCTGTGGCAAAAACAAATCCATCTATCTCGTGTGTGGGTATTGAAATTGGTCCGTTTCCTTTTTTGCTGGCAAAAATAAAAAATATTTTTTGGGGTTCTAAAAAAGTACGCATCTTGTATGGAAATTTTTTTAAGCTAGACACTTCTCCTGCAACTCACATTTTTTTATATCTTTTCCCAGAAGCTCTAGATGAGCTTCTCCCAAAATTTGAAAAAGAATTAAAAACCGGTTCAAGAGTGGTATCGTGTGATTTTGAATTTTCCAAGAAAAAACCAAGTAAAATTATAGAAATTGAATCACTGGGTTGGCAAAAAAATAAAAGACTCTATGTCTATGATTTTTGATTTCAAATTAAAATAAACAAGTTTAATAAAAAGTGGGGTGGGTCACGAATGACCCACCCCGGAGAAACCTCCCTTTCTTAGGGCGAACTACTTGTGATCGCCCTTGCCGTCCCAGGAGCTGTTGTCGGACTCGTACGCGTCAGTCGTTCCATCACTGTGATGGTCTGTGACTTCCACACACGTGTCGGTGCTGAGGAATCCGCCATCGGCCTTGAAGAGGAAGGACTGGCTTCCGTCGCTCGAAACGGTCCGATAGTGGTCATCGTCCACCCAGTGTTTCTCGGACATATCTGTAACCTCCTTTCTTGCCTATGTCTTTCGTTGTCTCTTGAGTTGGAAACCCACGATGGGTTTCCATTTAGCCTTATGACCCAAGGCAACAACTGAAGGCACAGGACTTCAGATTGTGAAGAGAAACTTCCACTTTATTAATACCTCTTATGCTAGGTTTTGTCAATCTTACAGTATTTTTCCCCAAAAAGTCAAAAAACCTGCTGATTTGGGCAGGAAAAATCTGGGGTTTTATTTCTGTCCGGTTGCCTCTAGAATTTTATGCCAGTGTTTATGCCCAATATCGTTATCATAAAAGCTAAATACTTTCAATTTAAGATTTTTGAATCCCTGCTCTATTAGCATTTTTTTTAAATAGGCTCGCGATAAGTCAGATTTACTGTTTTTATCAGATTTATCAAAAATATGAATAAAAAACCATCCTTCGTCTTTTAAATTATTAAAAATTGTTTGGATGAGTTGTTTTCTATTTTTCAATTTATGCAAAACATAGTTTGAATAGACCAAATCAAATGGTTTGTTTTTTGATTCATATTTTTTTTCTAAATCAATACCAGTCTTTATGTCAACACCTTCACACTTCCACCCTATCTGTTTTAAACAGGCTACGTCAAAAAATTCTCCCGCCCCTAAATCTAAAGCCTTGCCTGGTTTTTTAAACTTTTCATCTATAAATTTTTTTAAATAAATATTCATGTTTAAATTGTATAACAAAAAATGCAATAAAAAAAGAAAACCGCCCTCCTAACACGGTGTTAAAAATCGGACTTTTAACATTCTCTATATTACCTGAGCGAGGACTACCCTCGCTCATTGGTTAATTCCCCTCCCTTGATAAGGGGAGGTTGGGAGGGGTTATTATTGCACAAATCTTGCCCTTGCAAAAAATGGATATTGTGCTATGCTCCTGGTATAGGAGTCCTGTCGCAACAGGGCTTTATTTTTTTAAAAAATAAGAAGCAAAGCGACTATATTTTTTAAAACCCCGTTAAATGATTTCAAATCAAGTAAAAAAGTTTTATTACATATACGTTCTTAAGTCTCAAAAAGACAAAAAACTATATGTCGGATATACAAATGATTTGAAATCTAGATTTGAGCAACATTGTAAAGGTCAAGTCAGTTCAACAAAAGAGAGAAGACCGTTTGAACTAATTTACTCCGAAGCTTGTTTAGATAAACATGATGCAATGCATCGTGAAAAATATCTAAAGACAGCATATGGAAAACAATTTTTGCGAAGTAGGCTCAAATCATATTTAATAGGGTAGTAAGTTTGTTTATAAATTAACGAAGGAAGTAAATATAAATTTACAACCCCAGTGAAATACTCAAGCATAGCTTGAGCTTCCTGCAAAGCAGGAATTTCACAGGGTAATGATTTTTATAGTCATTACATTCCTTAAAAATCATTATGTTAGACATAAAAACATTTAAATCAGCATTAGAACAATTGGAAGAAGAAAGGAAAATTCCAAAAGAAAAAATACTGGAAGCCATAGAGCAAGCAATGGCGGCCGCTTATAAGAAAGATTACGGCAAGAAAGGACAAATAGTCCGCGCTAAATTTGATATGGAAGATGGCAAGACGGATTTCTTTCAAGTTAAAATCGTCGTGGACGAAAGCATCGCCATCTTAGACGATGAGAAAAAGCACGAAGGAGAATATTCTATAAAAGAAGAAGGTGATGAACGCGTACACTTCAATGAAGAGCATCACATCCTCTTGGACGATGCTAAAAAAATAAAAAAGGGAGTGGAGTTAAACGACGAAATAATTTTCCCGCTGGAATCCAAGGATGACTATGGACGCATCGCTGCCCAGACCGCCAAGCAAGTCATCATTCAGAAAATTCGTGAAGCGGAACGCACCTCCATTATAGACGAATACGGTACCAAAGAAGGAGAAGTCATCTCCGGAGTAGTGCAGAAAGTGGAGCGAGGCAATGTCTACGTTGATTTCAACAGAGCCACCGGCATCCTACCAACCGAAGAACAAATCCCTGGAGAATATTGGGAGAGGAGTCAACGCATCCGCGCTTATCTCTACAGTGTGGAAGACACACCGAGAGGCATAAACCTGCGCCTATCTCGCACTCATCCGAAATTTATAGAAAAGCTTTTTGCTATGGAAGCTCCCGAGATAGAAAATGGTACGGTTGAAATCAAGTCCGTTGCTCGTGAAGCCGGAGCGCGTTCCAAGATTTCGGTATACTCAAACGATGAGCACATAGACGCCGTTGGTTCCTGCGTTGGACAAAAAGGCACCAGAGTAAACACCATAACCGGAGAACTATCGGGAGAAAAAATTGACATTATACCTTGGTCCGAAAATCCAACCCAATTCGTTTCCAATTCCCTTTCACCAGCGAAAGTCCTCTCTATTGAGATAGACGAAAAGGAACACAAAGCAACGGTAGAAGTAGCCGATGACCAGCTCTCGCTGGCGATAGGTAAGGGCGGACAAAATGTGCGCCTCGCAGCCAAGCTAACTGGTTGGAGAATAGATATAAAGGGTAATGGACTTCCAGCACAAGTAGAAAAAGAAACTGAAACTAAAGAAGAACTAAATAAATAGTGCAACCAAGGCCAAGGAAAGAGTCCCAAGCAATTTTACAAGTACGTGGAGGGATGGACCTGCTGTATCTTTGAATGGATCACCAACGGTGTCTCCTGTAACTGCCGCCTTATGCGCGTCACTACCCTTTCCGCCCAAGTTACCCATTTCAATATATTTCTTTGCATTATCCCAAGCTCCTCCGGCATTGTTCATGAAAGTAGCGAGCAAGATTCCAGCGATAGTGCCTATCATTATGAATCCGGCCAAGGCTTCTGCTTTCATAAATACCCCGACTAAAATTGGGAAAATTACTGCTAACAATCCAGGAAGAATCATTTCTTTCAAAGCTGCTTTCGTAGTGATATCAACACAAGCGGCATAATCCGGTTTACTTGCTCCTGTCATTAATCCTGGGTCAGCTTTAAATTGACGTCGAACTTCTTCAACTATCTTGCCGGCAGCCTTACCGACAGCCTTCATAGTTAAACCAGAAAAGAAAAAGATTAACATTGCTCCCATAAGAGAAGCGACGAAGACTTCTACCTTTGCCAAGTCAACAATTGTGATTCCTGCTTCTGTTAAGAATGCGGAGAACAAAAGAAATGCGGCTAAAGCAGCGCTACCCATCGCATATCCTTTCGTCAACGCTTTTGTGGTATTGCCTGCAGCATCAAGCTTGTCTGTTCTCCTTCTTACTTCTTCTGAAGCTCCAGACATTTCCACGATTCCACCAGCGTTGTCTGTAATTGGTCCAAATGTGTCCATAGCTAAAATGTAAGCGGCAGTAGACAACATTCCCATAGTTGCGACAGCTGTGCCGTAAATTCCTCCGTGTTCAAAACCTGTCATTGCTCCCAATTTAAATGCAGCAAGCAATGATGCTGAAATTGTTATAACGGTAGCAGCCGTACATTCAAAGCCAACAGAAAGTCCAGCGATGATATTCGTCGCATGTCCCGTCAAGGAAGCATTTGCAATATCTCGAACTGGTCTGTATTTATATTCTGTATAATATTGAGTGACGAAAACGAAGACGATACTTGCTACGATACCAACCAATCCTGCGAAAAAGAATAAAATGCTGTGCAACATATTCATGGTTACAAAATAGAAAGCAATAGTAACCAACACGCTTGTAACAAAATATCCTTTATTTAATGCTTTTAACGGCTCATCTTCTTCGTTTGCTTTTGCAAACAAGACTCCAATCACTGCAGCCAATAGTCCGAAACCTCGAATAACTAATGGGAAGATAATACCGTTAATTCCCAAGTAAGGGAAAAGAGCGACACCTAAAATCATTGCTCCGATATTTTCTGCGGCAGTTGATTCAAAAAGGTCCGCCCCTCTACCGGCGCAATCTCCGACATTGTCACCAACAAGGTCTGCTACAACTGCGGGATTCCTGGCGTCATCCTCGGGAATTCCTGCTTCAACTTTCCCGACTAGATCAGCGCCCACGTCAGCAGCTTTGGTGTAAATTCCACCCCCAAGCTGTGCGAATAAAGCAACCAAGCTAGCTCCGAAACCAAAACCAACAAGTAGCGCCGGTATTTGTACGGCGGTATAACCTAGAAATCCATAGATATAATAAAGACCGGTAATACCAATCAAGCTCATTGAAACAATGGTAATACCAGAAACTGCTCCGGCTCGGAGCGCGATCGTAAGCGCTTTACTAAGACTTGTTTGTGCCGCAGAAGCTGTTCGGACGTTTGAACGAACAGAAATCCACATACCGACAAGACCAGAAAAACCTGAAAGAAAAGCACCCAACAAGAAAGCGAGACTTACCTGAAGACCTTCTATCATTTTTCCACTCAAAGCATAAACAGCAAAAAGGACAATGGCTAAAACAACGGCCATTATTCCTATTGTTTTATACTGTCTTTTCAAAAATGCATTCGCGCCCTGCTTAATTGCTTCATAAATTTCTTGCATTTTTGCTGTACCCATATCGTTTTTCTTAATCCAAAAAACTAGGTAAACAGCAAAAAACAAAGAAAGAATAGAGATAATAAACGAAGTTAATAACATAAATTTTAAAAATAAACTAATAAAAAATTATAGATTTTCGACTTTCTATAATGCCAATAATCAACATATGACTGTAGATGACTATATCCAATATCAAGCCAAAAAGCAACCAAAATATGTAACTTTTGCACTTCTCCAACGTCATACAAATAGTGTATAATAGATAAGTGTCGAACTTATTTATCCAAGTTTTATTAATCGTTTTATTAATTATTAACTAAAGAAATACTCATATGAAAAAATATATCAGTTTGTTTGTCGTTTTATCTATGATGTTAGTTGTAAGCACGGGAGTAGCACGCGCAGAAAATGACAACAACGGAGCACGACTGGGAGAATTAAAATTAAAAGCGGAAGTCAAAGGTGACCGCGATGAGGTACGTGCCGAGATGCGTCTTCAGATAGAGACCACGAGGGAGGAAGCAAAACAAAAAATGGAAACCTTGAGGGAAAGAGTTAAAGAAGAAACAGATAAGGTAAAAGCGCGAGTTAAAGAAATGAGAATAGTCGGCCGAGAAAAAGCTCTAGAGAGATTTGATAATGCGGTAGAAAGAATTTCTGAATGGCAAATCAAAGTTGAAGCGAAAATAGCGGAATTGGAGGCAAAAGGAGTAGCTGTTGCGACAGCAAAGGACTTTCTGGCAACATCTGAAACAAAATTAACCGCAGCGGAAAATAAAATCGTGGAAATCAACGCCGTATTGGCAGTTTCTATAGATGAACTGACGGCAGAAAACAAAACAAAATTAAGAACATTGGCGGAGGAAACACAGACCTTGGTAGTGGAAGCTCACAAGGCCCTGAGAGATGCCATCAAATCATTGAAGGACGAAGTAAGAATAAAAATAGAAGCGAACGCAAAAGTAGAAGCAGAGACGGAGGATGATGAAGAATAGCCTTAACAACTTTATAAATTTTAAAATAAGAATTAATTTATGGAACCAGAAAAAAAATCAAACGGCGCAATGGTGGGATTGGTGATTATAATCATCCTCCTTATTGTCGGTGGAATATATGTATGGCAATCAAATAAAGATGCCCTAGAGGAAACCCCGACTCCCGCCCTCTCTGAAGAAGATTCTACTGAACTTAATGATCTAGAAGCAGACCTGGAAACGACCGACACCAGCGTCGGCGTTGATGTGGAGACTGTAAAATAAAAAATTTGAATTTTAAAAACACCCCTAAACCCCGTCACTCGCGAGTGACGGGGTTTTTGACAAAAAATACTTATAAATATAGTATATCCATATGCTTAAAATAACAGTTAAAAAATTACCAAATAGCGAAGTGGAGATTGAGGGAGAACTCGGAAGTGAAGCTTTTGAAGGCTATTTCAAACAGGCTCTAAAAAAGCTCGGAGAAAGAGTAAAATTGGATGGCTTCCGAGAAGGGAAAGTCCCTGAAAGTGTTTTGCTGGCAAATATTCCCGAAATGCAAATCCTGGAAGAGATGGCGCAACTCGCCCTAAACGAACATTATCCGAAAATGTTGGAAGACGAAAAAATTGATGCTATCAGCCGACCAGAAATCTCCATCATCAAGCTTGCCCGCAATAATCCTCTCGGGTTTAAAATCAAAACTGCTGTTCTTCCCGAAATTAAATTGCCCGAATATAAAGATATCGCTAAAAAAATACTTTCCAAGGTCACCGACGCAGAGAAAAATATTGAAGTGTCCGAAGAAGACTTGGAAAATACGATAATGGATATAAGGAAGTCCCGCGCGCCGAAAGTGCATATGGCGGAGCACGAACACAAAGAAGGAGAAGTGCACCCAGAACCAGAATTACCCAAAGAAACACCTGAGCTCAACGATGAATTCGTGCGAGCATTAGGACCCTTTAAGGACGTAGCTGATTTTAAGGATAAACTAAAGGCTAATATCAAACTGGAAAAGGAAAATCAACAAAAAGAAAAAACTCGCCTGAAAATTATTGAAAAAATTATTGATGATAGCAAGATGGATATTCCTGAAATCTTAGTCAACATTGAATTGGATAAAATTTTATATAAAATGGAGTCCGACATCACCCAGATGGGGCTGAAGTTTGAAGATTATTTAAAACATCTAAATAAGACAATAGAAGATTTGAGAAAAGAATTCAGAGGAGATGCAGAAAAGAAAGCCAAACTCGCGCTAATTTTAAATGAAATCGCGAAAGCGGAAAAGATAGTGGCAGACGAAGAACAAGTGGCGCAAGAAGTCGCGGTTATCCTAGAGCATTACAAGGACGCCGACCCCGAACGTGCTCGCATCCACGCTGAGAACGTCCTCACCAACGAAAAAATCTTCCAATTTTTGGAGAGTCAGTAATTCTACAGATGTTGGACTTCTGTAAGCTTTTACCTTCTAAAATAACGGTTTTTCTTTGTTTTTAAGCAAATTCTCTTGACTTTTTATACTATATATGCTATACTATATATAGTGATAATTAAAGTTCTTTGATTCTTTAGAAATAGGATTTACGGGAAGAAGAAAGGATATTTACATATTTTTTCTTCTTCCCGTAAGAAAATCATGGAGGATGGAATGATACTAGCACTTTCCCTGGTCGGGATCATGGTCGCGGTATTCGGGACACTGCTTATCGCGATGTCCCGACCCAGCCCCGCGGAGGTGGCAGCCCGCAAAAGACAGCGGGCTAACCAGAAGGCGGCGGATCGTCGCTTCTTTGAGAGAGAAGTATATCCGCCTCTACTAATCTTGGCATGGTGGGTAATCTTTTTTGTCCTCTTCGGAGGACTAAAACTGATCTTCCCACCACATAACTAACCACTCCCCTGTAGGGGGGTGGCCGTAAGAGAGACGGTTTCTCTCTGAGGATGTCGCCCCTCGAAGTGTGACGATCAAAGCCCCCAAGCGAAAGCGAGGGGGCTCTTTCGTTAAAATTTTATGATTTGAAAAAGGACAAAATTTTTGCTACAATAGTATTATGTTAATCCCAACCGTTATAGAAAAATCACAATTTGGGGAAAGAGCTTACGACATATATTCACGCCTTTTACGTGAACGTATTATATTTTTAGCAGGACCGATAGATGACCACACTGCAAATATTGTCATCGCTCAGCTTCTTTTCCTTGAATCTGAAGACGCGAAGAAAGACATTTACCTCTATGTAAACTCTCCCGGGGGTTCTGTCACCTCTACTATGGCTATCGTAGACACGATGAATCATGTTCGCCCAGATATTTCTACTTTTTGTGTTGGACTCGCTGCTTCTGGCGCAGCTATCATTCTGTCCGCAGGTAAAAAAGGCAAGAGATTTATTCTTCCCAACGCCGAAGTGATGATTCATCAACCTCTAGGAGGTGTGGAGGGTCAGGCTACGGACATTGCCATCACCGCTAAACACATTTTAAAGACAAGAGACAATTTAAATAAATTACTGGCGAAAAATACGGGCAAATCTCTAGCTCAGCTTGAAAAGGATGTAGATAGAGACTTCTTTATGGATGCGGATGAGGCGAAAAAATACGGCATCGTTGACGAGATAGTCACTAAATCCAAGAACGACAAAGAAACAACTTTCTGTTATACTTTTAGTGTTGAATTTTAAAAATTTATTTCACTTAATTTAGTCGGGTTCACGGGAATATTCCATATATTATGAAACGTTTTGAGAGAAGTTTTAAAATCTTTAGTTTTGAGGAAGTAGAACACTAAATATAATGGTTTGTTCTTGTAAGCTGACACAAGCTTATGAGTATAATAATAATTCTAATCGGAGTCGGGGTACTCCTTTTGGGCATTGGGATAGGGTATTACCTGCGCCTTTTGGTGGCGTTAGGCAAGAGAAGGTCAATAGAGATAGATATCAAGCAGATGCTTATCGGCGCGAAAGAAGAAGCGCAGAAAATCACCGACGAAGCCAAGAAGAAGTCCGAGGAACAGCTCACAAATTTAAAGGAGGAAGGGAAGAAGAAAGAACAAGAATTCAGGGAGACAGAGAGAAGACTCATTAAGAAAGATGAGTTTTTGGACGTGCGCCAAGTTGAAGTCAATAAAGAAGCGGAACAAATCAAGCTCCGAGTGGAGGAAGTGAAGAAGGTTCAAGAAAAAATCCTGAAGATAGAGGCGGACAAAATACAAGAATTAGAGAGAACAGCAAGGTTGACGGAAGAGGAAGCGAAAAATGAACTCCTGCGAGATGTGGAGAAGAAATATGAAGAAGACATTATGGTTAAAATACAAAAATTGGAAAACAGCAACGAAGAGAAGCTGGATAGACGAGCCAAGGACATCTTAGCCACTTCCATCCAACGCCTTGCCTCGAGCACCGCATCGGAATTGATGACGACAGTGGTGGCCATCCCCAACAATGAAATAAAAGGAAAGATAATAGGAAAGGAGGGCAGAAATATCCGCGCCTTTGAACGAGCAGCCGGAGTGGAGCTCATCGTTGACGACACACCTGGCTCAATCGTCATCTCTTCTTTTGACCCCATCAGGAGACAAGTGGCTCGCCTGGCGCTTGAGAACTTGATTTTGGACGGACGCATTCAGCCCGCAAAGATTGAAGAGCTAGTGGAGAAAGCAAAAGAAGAAATAAATAAGATTATTAAAGAAAAGGGAGAGCAAGCAGTGTACGAATGCGGAATATTCAACTTTGACCCACGCATCGTCGCCATCATCGGCCGATTATATTTCCGCACAAGTTATGGACAGAATGTCCTTCAACACTCCGTAGAGATGGCGCACATCGCCGGGATGATTGCCGAAGAATTAGGGGCAGATGTGGCGGTAGCGAAAGCTGGAGCCCTGGTGCACGACATCGGTAAAGCGCTTGACCATGAAGTACAAGGCACACACATTGAGATAGGTATGCGCATTTTGCAGAAATTCGGCGCGGATGAAAAGATTATCACCGCAATGAAGAGCCACCACGAGGATTATCCTTATGAAACAGTGGAATCCATCATAGTGCAGACAGCTGACGCCATCTCTGGCGGACGCCCAGGAGCAAGACGCGACTCAGTAGAGAACTACTTAAAGAGACTGCAAGAGCTCGAAGCGTTGGTAAATGCCTTCCCTTCCGTGGAGAAATCATATGCCCTACAAGCTGGACGTGAAATCCGCATTTTCGTCACCCCTGAGAAGATCTCCGATGCCGAAGCGAAGCTTATGGCCCGCGATATCGCAATTAAAATAGAGCAAGAACTCAAATATCCTGGAGAAATCAAAGTTACTTTGATTCGTGAAACTCGAATTACTGAATACGCTCGCTAAAATTGCTGGACTTGCCTTAAAAAACCCTTGTTATATAATAGATGTGTATTAAAAATAAGGGTTAAATGGTCGAACTAATTACAATTATAAAAAATAATTATAAAAACATATGAATAAACAAGCATTAGCTGAATGGGTACATGGAAAATTAGGCGGTACAAAAGTACAAGCTGAAGAAATCGTTGACGGAATGTTTGATGCTATAATCCAAACTTTAAAAAAGGGAGGAGAAGTTTCAATCGCCGGCTTCGGAATCTTTTCCGTTAAGGCTCGCGCAGCCCGCATGGCTCGCAATCCAAAGACTGGAGAGCAAGTCAAAGTAGCTGCCAAGAAAGTACCTAAATTCCGACCTGCAAAAGGTTTG